>Ga0007867_1000087_pt1 | contig 38429 bp, 54 predicted proteins | sample CryBogCBH25Aug08_FD_71224 | JGI IMG/M metagenome (GOLD analysis project Ga0007867, IMG submission 71224) | Freshwater microbial communities from Crystal Bog, Wisconsin, USA - CBH25Aug08 | ecosystem: Environmental > Aquatic > Freshwater > Lake | place: Crystal Bog, Wisconsin, USA | collected... | reverse complement strand
GACCGCGAGTGGCGGTTGTTTGCTGTCTGGTGTGCAAGACAAGTGCAGCATCTGATAACCGATCAACGAAGCCATGACGCAATCAATGTCGCAGAGCGTTTTGCTTTGGGCGCAGCGACAGAAAATGAATTGGATGCGGCGTGTGCTGCGGCGCGTGATGCGGCGTTTGATGCGGCGCGTGGTGCGACGTGGTCTGCTCAAACAGCAGAGTTTTTACGTGTGGTGACAGAAACGGAGTGTTGTGAGGCCATCCGTGCGCGGGGGGAGAAGCCATGACCCGCGATGACATCCACAGTTGCCACCCGTGGTGCGATCGCCCGATATGCGTTGCCGTGCGTGAAGCCATCGCCGCCGAGCGCGAGGCTTGTGCGAAGGTGTGTGAACGAAAGTCAGCGGTTAAGGGCGGCGAGATATTCGCCGCTCGGATCCGTGCGCGGGGTTCCAATGGCGCAGAGTAAGCGGTTGAACGCTGATCAGGTTGCGGAGATCCGGGGTGCGGAGCGGACGTACGGGTACATGAAGGCGTTCGCGAGGCGGTTTGGGTGTTCAATCAGGACGATTCGACGCGCGCGGAGAAGGGAGGATGGGTATGGTTTCATTTGACGGGTTTGAAGATGCGGTGATGTTCCGCGGCACTCGTGCGGGTGAGCCAGTGCTGATCTACGACTACGACAAATGCCTGCAAGTTTTAATCGCTCGGGACGGGATGGAGTACGAGGACGCGGTGGAGCACATGGAGTTTAACGTGGTGTCCATGTATGTTGGAGCGCAGACGCCGATATTCATAAGGGGGGAACCTGACGAGGAGTGACCGTGGTCTACGCGCTCATTACGTTGTTTCTGATGACGTTCCTTTCGGGACATTGGGCATTAGGGGTGTTTCTATTAGGGGTTTACCTTTGGTACGCGGAAAAAACCGATGAAAAACCCTGATGACTTTGAGAAAGCGGTGTTGTGTATGTACGCGGCGCTGATACTGATTTGCCTGATGGCGATCATGGAGATCCTTCATGTTTACCCGTAGCCGCTTAGGCTCGACCCAAGGTCAGATGCAGGACTTGGAGCGTCCGTCGCTGCCGCCGCCTGTGTGGGTAGAGGAGTTGCGGCAGGAGATCCGGGCGATGGGGGATCTGATGCGGTTGCGCGAGGCGTTGGCGGTGGCTAACCGGGACATTGAGCGGTTCCGCTTGGAGCGGGATCGGCTGCTCAAGACCCTGAAGGCCGAGCAGGACAAGGTGACTGACCTGGAGCAGGTCATAGTGAATCACATGAGGACGAGAGATGGAAAAGGCTAAGCGTGGATTGGCGGCGATGACGCCGGAGCGTCGACGCGAGGTGCAGTCGATGGGCGGTCGGGCTGTCCCACCGGAGTCTCGCGCGTATAGTAAGGACGTTAAATTGGCCCGTGAGGCGGGACGCCGCGGCGGGAATCGTAAGGCAATGAAGGAGCGCCAGAGGGCGCAGGAGGCTGAAAATGCTATTTGAAACGGCTTTGTCCCTGCTTCGCGGGGGCCATTCCACCAGCCGGCAGGAATGGACGGATAGTGCGATTTCGCTTGATCCGAACGACAGCACCAACATTTTGATGGTCAATTCGTCGGGTACGAGCAACTGGGTGCCCGTGAACGCGGACTTGTTGGCAACGGATTGGCAGGCGGGGTCGAACTAATGAGCATCCCGGCATGGCATGAGTTGAAGAAGCACGCGCGACCGAACGAGCGCTTTGAAGAAGGCAACGACAGTCATCACGCGGTGTTGGTTGCTCGCTGGATGAGCGTTGAACGCGAGAAGGCTTTGGCGGCTCCCGCCGAGGCTCCGGTTGAGACTCCAACACCCAAGAAGGGGAAGTAAGATGGCTACGACTAAGAAGAAAGCGGCAAAGAAGAAGTCGACGCCGAAGATGCCGAAAAAGTCGATGGGCAAGGGCCAGGGTGAGTCGCGTAACGAGTGGAACGCGGCTCAGTTTGCTGAGCAGGCTCGGAAGTCCAAGTAATGCGAGCGTGCCGCCGCCCTGGGGGGTGTCTGGGGCGGTGGTGCGTTTGTTGGAAGAAAAGATGCAATTCCCGTTAAGCCAGTTCATGCAGTTTGCGAACGCGCTGCTGATTGATACAAAAGAGCGCGGGATGCTGCGCTTAGGTTCAAGTATGCTCGGCACGCAGCGATGGTTGCTTCGGCACATCGTTGAAGGCTTTGAGGAAGGGAAGCAAGAATTTGTGACGTTGAAGTGCCGGCAGGCGGGTATCAGTACCCTGTCGTTGGCGCTGGATATGTTCTGGCTGTTCCGGTTCAAAGGCATGACCGGGATGTTGGCGGTGCATGAAGATACCGCACGAGATCAGTTTCGCAGCACGTTGGAACTGTACTATGCCTCGCTACCGGATCAATGGAAGCGGCCGATCAAGGATCACAACCGCAACCAATTAGTCCTCAGTACAGGTACAAAGTTGTTGTACCGCGTGGCCGGCACGAAGAAGACAGGCGGCGGCTCGCTGGGACGATCGTCCGCGCCGTCGTTCCTGCACGCGACAGAGATGTCATCGTGGGGTGACGCGCAAGGGTTCGCGTCGCTGCGTGCGTCGTTGGCGCAGAAGAATCCGAATCGGTTCTACCATTGGGAGTCCACCGCGCGTGGCTTCAATTTGTTCTACGACCAATGGAAGGAAGCTCAGACGGCCGTGAGCCAGAAGTGCATCTTTGTCAGTTGGTGGGCGAACGAGTTTTATCGGTTCTCGCGCGACAGCGCCGTGTACAAGGCGTACTACGGTTCGAAGGGCCGCATCACCTCGCAAGAACGTGAGTGGGCGAAAGAGGTCAAGTCGCTGTACGGCGTTGAGATTGATGACGAGCAGATCGCGTGGTGGCGTTGGTTGTCCGCTGAGCAACAGACGGACGAGTCCATGCGGTTGCAAGAGTATCCGTGGACTGAGACGCAGGCGTTCCAAGCGAGTGGATCGCAATTCTTCAACCCGGTGGTACTGTCAAAGCTGTACCAAGACGTGAACAAGTTGAAGAACCCGGAGTACTACCGGTTGTCGTTCAGGAACAATTTCATTGAGACTGAGTTGATGTCGGCGAACAGCAAGACCTGTTCGTTGAAGGTGTGGGAGAACCCGAGCAAGCACGCCTTCTATGTACTGGGGGCAGATCCTGCATACGGATCGTCTGAGAATGCCGACCTGTTCGTTTGCTCGGTGTGGCGCGTGTGGTCGGACGGTTGTATGCAGGTTGCGGAGTTCGCGGACAACAACCTAACGACCGCGCAGTTCGCCTGGGTGATCGCGTACCTCGCTGGCGCGTATGGACCGTGTACGTTTAACTTGGAGGTCAACGGCCCCGGTCAGGCGGTGTTGAACGAGTTGCAGAACATGAGGAAGGAACGGATCTTCGGCTCGTCGGACAGCCGGCCGATCCTCAAGGATGTAATGAAGTCGATGCGGGAATTCTTGTACCGCAAGTACGACAGCGTCTACGGCGCATCAGGCGCGCTGCACACGCAGACTACGTTCCAGATGAAAGAGCGCATGATGAACAATATGCGCGACTACATTGAGCGCGGCATGGCGACGATCGCAAGCCGTGACTTGTTGGACGAGATGAAGTCCATCGTGCGCGAGTCAGGATCCGCACCGGAGGCGTCTAGCAACGCGCGAGATGATCGCGTGGTCGCCGCCTCGCTGGCGCTGTTGGCTTGGAATGATCAGGTGCGCTCTAGACTCATGGCGGCCAACATCAGCCGCAACAGCGAGTTGGAGCGGATGATTGAGATGAACAAGAGCGGCGTGGAGATCAAAGGCCCGTCTATGGTTCGGAACTACCTGAAAGATCTTGGCGTGTTGGTCAACAAACAAGATGCATTGACTTCCAACGTGAGGATATCCCGTGGTAGCCGTGTTCAAAGGTAATACGCCAGGGGAAGATACGGATCTGGCGTGGAACGATGAGCATCTGTCGTTCGCTTACTTCTGGCTGGTAGAGAACGATCAAAGCCCGTACAAGGGCGCGCCGTCTGTGCTGTTTAAGGCGATGGACGTAGACAATGTGTTCCACGCGACGTTGCGGAAGCAGTTCAGGGCTCGAAAACTATTTATTCGGTTCAGCGTGCGTATCCGACTGACGGCCAAGTTCAAGTTGGTTCTGGCCGGCAACTTCATCCCGCGCATAGACAAGGTGGATAAGAACGGCCGCGTACGCGCCGCCACGATCGTCATAGCAACCGATCCGAAGCCGTTGCCAATACCGAACTGGATCAAAGGATCCGTGCGATTGACCGGGAAAGGCTTGCAGTTGATGGTCAAAGCCACGCCGGTTCTGCACAACACGGACAAAAACAAACTTACCAACCCATTTGGAGCAAGATGATGGCTGTACTCAAAGAATTTGCCTGCAAAGCGCACGGCCCGTTTGAGGAATGGGTATCGGGAGACGATATACCGCGGTGTCCCAAGGGCTGCTCGACCCGGTTTGTGGTCAGAGAGATACGCCAAGCACCTGCGATGCGCGGTGTGGTGACCGGAAGGCTGGATGAAATGCAGCGAGACCTTGCCGATACCTACAAATTGCGCGATTTAAAGGCCGACAAAGAGGGCGGCACAAGCATGATGCAGGAACTCCGAAAGGGTGAAAAACCGCAGGATTTCGCCGCCACTTGGGGTAAAAAGGTCAATCTAAGCGAGTTTAAGCCTACCCAGGCTATGCAAATGGCGGGTACGCTGCCTCAACCAAAACCATCTATGCTTGATGGTCGATTCAGGGGTCCATTGCCGGAGGCTTAACGTATGAAGATTCCAAAAGAGGATGTCGAGCGCTTCAACTTCTACATGGACTTGCAGGAGAAGTGCAATAACACCCGCGAGGATCGTCGCAAGACGTACCAGAACCAGCGGATGTTCTTTTTGTTTGGCGCTGGACCAGAAGGCGCTGACGGCAAAGTGGTCAACAAGATCTATCCGCACATAGATCAGTTGGCAGGACTCATGTACTCGTCGGAGACTACGCGGTTCAGCATTGACCTGCCGCCGTCGGTGTCCGACTTGAACAAAAACATGATCCCGCCGTTGATGCAGAAGTTGAATGACACTTGGCATTTGTCCAATTCTGATTTGGTGTTTTCGCAAGCGTTGCTGTGGTCGTTTGTTTACGGTTCGATGTTCGTGAAGATCCGCATCGGTCTCAACGGACAGTTTGAGCCGTACGTCGTTGAGCCGCACGACATCGGCGTGTTGCGCGAAGACGTATGCGGAATCTGGAAACAAGAAGCGTTCAGTCACACGTATTACGTGACGGTCAGTCAGATGGAGACTCAACTCAAAGAGATTGAGCATCCGCGACTGGAGTCCCTGCTGAAGGTTATCAATCCGGGGCCGCGCGAAAGTACGCCGCAGCAGCAGGTGATGGATCGCATTGAGACCAGCGCGTCTCAGCCGAACATCATCGGCAACATCAATTTCAGTCTCGACACGCCTGTTCGCTATAAACCGCGCGTTGCGGAAAAACTCGTCAAAATGACTGAGTTGTACGTGTGGAACACCGAAGAAGGCGACTATCAGGTTGTGACGATTGCTGATCCCGGCGTGGTGATCTTTGACCGCACGCTTGATCGTATGTTCTTGAAGAACGAAGCGCCGTTCATTCAGGTTTGTCCGACGCCAGCGCATGATTACTTCTGGGGTTACTCGGAGGTAGACAAACTGATCCCGTTGCAGCGTATGCGTAACGAGCGGTTTGAACAGATCCAGCACATGATGAACTTGCAGGCTCGGCCTCCTAAGTTTGGCTCGGGTTTCCAAGGCGATGTCAGCGAGATCATGGACACGATGGATTCGCCGTCCGGTCTCGTTGTTGGCGATATGCCGGGTGCAAAACTTGAGACCGTGCAGCCAACAATTCCTGACGATCTGTTCCGAGAAATCCGGGACATAGACGCGATGTTTGAGGAAATCTCGGGCATCACAAACGTCATGCAGGGCAAGGGCGAGTCGGGTGTACGCTCGCAAGGTCACGCAGCGAACCTGGCACGCTTGGGCAGCAGCCGCGCCAAGAAACGTGCGTTGATTGTTGAAGATCAGTTGGAAAAACTCGCGACCCTTTATCTCCAGTTGATGCAAGCCTATGACGCAGAAACACTTCGCGCAGATGACGGGATTGAGTTCATCGCGGAACAGTTCAGCAACAATTTTATTGTTAAGGTGGACGCTCACTCCAACAGCCCAATCTTCCAAGAGGATCAACGGGCGCTGGCATTTGAGTTGTTCAAGGCCAAAGCCATTGATCGTGAATCGCTTTTAGATTTGCTTGACGTTCCCATGAAAGAACTGCTAAAAACGAGACTGAGAACCAAGATTGAACCCGCTGAAGCGCAGGCTGCTCAGGCTAAAGAGCAAGCAGAAGCGCAAGGCGCTAAACCACGAGGGTCTAAGTGATGCGTCACAAGCGGTCTCATAAGCGCAAGATGAAGCGCTAAGTCGAACTCAGGACATAAGGGGTTGGCTATGCAACACAGGAGACACGCACATGGCTAAGCGTCGTGGTGGTCGCAAGCACAAGCGCAAGTAATGCGGTCTGCCGTAGCGGTCTAACCCCCCATCATCCCTAGACTCGCTCCGGTATATCCGTCGTGCAGGCCGCAGCGCCCTAATCGCTGCGGCTTTTTTGTATCTGTTGACTTTGTAATTTCGCGAGGTATAGAAAGACCCCCATGAGCGTACCACCTGAAATTGCACAAGCACTTAGTGGCGGCGGCGGCGCTCCCGGCGGCGCTCCCAAGGCTCCGGGTCCGTCAGCGGCCCCTATGATGACTCCGCAACCCAAGCAGGGTAACGAAGCGGGTGGTCGAGCCGATGTTCAAGTGATGATCAAAAAACTGACGATGACGCTTCAGACGTTCCCACCGGGAACGGAACAAGGCGACGCCGTTATGAAAGCCATAACGACCCTGACGAAGGCGTTTGGCGAAACGTCCGGTAAGGACAAAGAACTCATGCCTGCGGAAATCGCGCAGGCTGTTTCGGGGCTAGCAGGCCCCGGCAAGCCGCCTCCGGGTCTCCCGGCTCCGGCTGGTCCAGCCCCTCTCCCAACACCAATGTAAGGAAGCGCCACCATGCCAGGTGATCGTTTATTTGATCCTTCGTCCTCGCTCAAGATCCGTGATCCGCAGGACAACGCCAGCCCGAACGACCAGATCCGCAACCCGCCGCGCTACATGGAATACGGCGGTCTTGAGTCCGGTCGCGCTCGCGGCTTCTTGCTCAACGGCTTCAAGATCCATAAGCCGGGTCAAACTCAGTCAAACGTGCCTTTTGATAAAAAGCGCACCACGACGGGTCGGTAAAGGTTAGTAAGGGGTATTTGACATGGCTCTAGAAGATTTGTCGGAGGCCGATCAGGCCAAAGCGCTTGCGCTGTACAATTTTGTGCAGGGCAACCCGGACGTTGCTAAGACTGTCCGCAAACTGGCTCGGGAAAAGAACCCGAATATGCCTGTGCCTGATACTGACGTTCTTGAAGACAAGTTCCAGTCAGAAGTGGAAGCACTTCGCGCTGAACTGAAGAAGCGAGACGAGCAGGCTACCGAGCATCTTCAATCGCAGCGCCGTGCCGAAGCCCACGCCAAGATTCGGTCGCAGGGGTTTGATCCAGAGGATGTTGAGAAGGCAATGATCGCCAACAAAATTGGCGATTACGACGTTGCCGTCAAGTTCCTCCGTCAAGAACGTGAACTGGCTCCGGCGACTCCGGAGTCGGTCACGCCAATGTCGATGCCTGACAACAAAGAACTTTGGTCCGACAAGAACCGATGGGCTAAGAGTCAGGCATTTGAAGCGGTCAACGAACTCCGTGCGAAACGGATGGGCGTCAGGTAATAAAACACTTGGCTGCGGCGGGGTGTGCTGGCAGCGTAAACTTTGATTCAGGAGTAAACGAAAATGCCAGTATTTGGACAAGGCATCGTCCCGGCAGCGGGTCCGATTGCCAACGAACTTACGTACGTCACCCGCCGTGCGTTTATCCCGAAGATGGTTGTGCAGTTGTACCAGTCAAGCCCGGTCATCGCGGCTTTGCTGGCAAACTCGCAGACTGCCTCGGGTGGTGTGTCGAGCGTCTCGGTTCCGGTTCAGGGCCAGCCGTTTGTTAACACGCAATGGTCGGACTATTCAGGTTCGTTCAACCAGCCGCAGGCTCAGCAGGGCGCGTTCTTGGCTGAATTCAACCTCAAGTCGCTGATCACGCCGATCCCGTTCCTCGGAATGGAAGGCGCGGTGCAGATGGATCACGCGATCATCCCGCTGATCGAAGCGCGTATGAACGACGCCACGAACAGCATGGTCGATGCGATGGCGAACGCGTTGTACAACAACACCTCGTCCACGCAGCAGTTACTTGGCCTGCCAGCAGCAGTCGATGACGGAACGACTACCGCAACTTATGGCAACATCAACCGAACAGCGAACGCTTGGTGGCAGTCCAAGGTCTATTCTACCTCGGGCAACCTGACCCGTATCAAGGCTATGCAGTACATTGCTGCGGCCCAGAAGTACGGTTCGGAAATGCCGACGTTCGGCGTTGTTGGTATCGCGACCTACCTCGGTCTCGCCAACGACATCCAGGCTCTTGAGTCGTACCAGATCCAGCCGGGTCAAGGCTTTGATAGTGACGGCGACCGTCCGCGCTCGCTGTTCCGCGCCATCGACATTGCTGGCGTGCCGATCTACGCCGATCCGTACTGCCCAGAAGGTACGCTGTACCTCCTGAACAGCAACTACCTGAACCTGTACGTTCACGACCAAGCGTCGTTCGCGTTCACGGGCTTTGAGTCGCTGCTGTCAAATTACCAGCTCGGTTATGTTGGCGCTGTGCTGACCCTGTGCGAACTTGTTCTGACCAAGCCCAAGACTTGCGTCAAGGTCACGGGCCTCGCTCAGCCGTTGCCTATCTAATAACCTTGGACTGGAGAAAGCCATGTCAGATTTAAAGATTGCACTTCCCGGTAGTGACTACATTACCGAACTCAAGACTACGCAAACTTCGATTGCGTACAGTTCAAACAACTTCACCGTTGCTTTTGCTAACGGCGTTGCTACGGTCACGACTGCGACTGCTCACGGTCTGACGTTCAGCCCTGCGGCGGGTACGCTCCCGAACTACTTCTTCACGTTCTCGGGCGTGACGGGTTCCACGGGTACGGGTACGCTGAACGGTCCGATCTTCCAGATCTCGACCATTCCGTCGACGACCACTTTCACGTTTGCTACAAGCGTGACGGGCGGTACGTTTACAAGCGCGACCATCCAGTTGATCTTTATGCCGGTGTTCCAGTCGGCGTTGCTTTCGTCGGTTGCTAACTACAACCCGAACTTGTCAACCTCGGTTGGCGTGCCGTTCTTCGGATCGGCGCAATGCGTCAACTTCAACCTTGCGGGTAACCTCAACGCCTACTACAACCCGGACAACACAAACATTGTCCAGGGGCCAAGCGGCGCTGGTGTTACGACCATTTCGACGGCTCCGGTCAACCGCGTCATGGCGGCTGGTACGGCGACGCCGACGTACGGTCAGTTGCGTTTTGGTCCGCAGGACTTCCTTGCGACCACGACCACCGCTGGTACGTCGTACATTTCGATTGTTGAGTAACGGATAAGGCAGGGGTGCTGATATGAACGAAGGAATTCTTGATACATCTGATTACGTGCGCGTTGTAAACAACACGGGCATGGACATCAAAGGAATGTATGACGGGAAGGCTTATTTGTTCAAAGTTGGCATCCCTACCGACATCCACCTGACGGCAGCGGCTCACATCTTTGACTTTGGTCGAGAAGATAAAACGAAGTGCTTCCATCGTCTCGGCTGGTTAGACGGCAGAACGTATGAAGAAGCGTTGAACGTCCTGAATGCCATCTCGTTTGAAGAAGTGACGCTGCCTGTCCCCGATATCTCGCCTAAAAAGCGAACCAAGATCAGCAAACCGACACCCCTGGTAAATGCTGGTGTGGATGACGGGGAGGAGGATTCGTCCTCCTCCCCTTCTGAAGCCACGGGGACGTTCGGGGATCTGTAACGTGTGGAGTCTGAGCGGTGCTGACCACCTACATCACGCAAGTGCAGCGGTTGCTGCATGACACTTCCGCTCAGTATTGGTCTACTGCCGAACTGACTGACTACATCAATGAGGCACGGAATCGAGTCTGCAAAGACACCCGCTGCCTCCGTCAGTTAGCAACAAGCATCACCCTGACCAACGGGGTTGAGCAATACACCCTGTCGACGATCCAAAGTTTGTTGCCGTCTAGTTTGACGGGATACACCATCGTCGACATCATGGGCATCACGATCTACTGGGGAACTACGCGCATCAAACTCGCGTATCTTCCGTGGACTCGGTTTGATGCTCAATTTCGGTATTGGCAGACCATGCAGTCCCGGCCTGTTTGTTTCAGCAGGCTTGGCATTACCAGCGTGTATGTTGGCCCAATTCCGGATCAGGCCTACGTCAGCGATTGGGATGTGAACCTGATTCCCCCTCCGCTGACCACCGATTCCACCCCGGAACCGATCACGGAGCCGTGGACAACGGGCATCAAGTATTACGCTGCGTACCTTGCCAAGTTTAGGGAGCAGCAGATGCAGGAAGCAGAAGCGTTCTTGCAGATGTACAAGCAGCACATTCTTGTTGAGACGAAAGCGTGGCAAAATCGGGTCATTCCTGATCCATACGTCAAATAAGAGGTTTCTATGCCCCCACCCGCAGGTGATAACGCGCAAAAGGGCGAAAGAAACCCGGTCACGAAGATTTTTCGTGAATTCAATGGCATCAACACAAAAAACGACCGTACGGCTATCCCGGCTGAGACGTTTTACGATCTCGTCAATCTCATGCCGATTGGCGCGTCGAACCTTCATTCGGTTCCAAGCCCTACGGCGCTCGTGTCGTTCTCGTCAACGATCTATCGGTTTCAGTACGCCAACATCAACAACACCGACTACCTGATCTGTTTTGGTACGGACGGGACTGTCAGCGCGTACAACATTGCAACTAACACGCTGACGGCAAACATCAACTCTGGCTACACCTTGTCTGGGTCTGCCAGCAAGATGGATCAATGGAAGAACCAAGCGGTTCTCGTTGTGGACACCAACGGGTATTTTTCTTGGAACGGTTCCACGTGGAACGCGATCACCGGCGGCATTTTGCCTGGGTCATATGTGAATCCTGATATTGCGGTGTACAACAATTACGTTTGGATCTATTCCAACCGTTTCTTGTACATCAGCAACCCGAATCAGTACAACGCATCGACCGGAACGCCGTTAAGCACAACGGGTACTTGGTCATCGGGATCTACGACTATCACGGTTAACCAAGCGGCAAGCGCGTTAGGAAACATTGTTGTTGGATCAACCGTTACTGGAACAGGCATTGCAGCAGGCACAACGGTTACGTCTGTTAACTTAACAACTGGCGTAATTGGTTTAAGCGCGGCAACGACAAACAGCAGTCCCGCTCAATACGCAACAACGGCTACGTTCGGAACAGGCGAAAACGTATTGGTCGTTGGATCTGCAACGGGAATTCAAGCCGGGTCATTCATCACGTCTACGGCTCAATCTGCCAATTTGCCTCCAAACGCTCAGGTTGCGTCAACTTACATCACAGGCAGCACTACGGTTCCAATCACAGGACAAACGACTGGAACGAACAAATCAGGGTCTGTGTATGTGTTTTCAAACTACCAAACCATCACGTTTAGCACCGTAGACAGCGGCTGGGATCTTGCTGGAGGGTCGTTAGTTCAGAACCTTACCGACCCTCAGATCCGGGGCCAAGTGACTCGACTGTTGTCGGCCAACGGGTATCTGTACCTGTTCAGCAAGTCATCGGTGTTCGTGATTTCGGACGTTTACATTCCGAACGGCGCTGTCCCGCCATCGCCGGTGTTCAGCATCGTCAACGTGCAGGCGTTGATCGGCACAGATCAGCAGATGTCGGTGTTTGCGCTGGATCGACGGATGTACTTCTCCAATCCCTATGGACTGTGGGGTTTGGAAGGCGTTACAGCCAAGCGTGTCAGCGAGCCAATTGACGGCACGACTCAATATTTGGATCCGTCCTGGACGGTGTCGGGCGGCACAGTTGAGGTTTGGAGCATTGCTCAGTCGGCTTTCCTGATCAAGCAATTGAATGATCCCGTGTTTGGCACTCGGATCATTCTGGCGTGTCTGTTTGATAGCAAATGGTGGTTCTACCAGCCGCCGACGGGCTGCACGTTTGTTGGATCTGGCATGGCGGGGACAAACAACAACGTCCCGAGTCTGTTTGCCCTCATCAACAACCAGTTGTACCGCCTGTTTGCCAATTATTCGGCAAGCCCAGCGACCAGTTACAAGACGGCGTTGTGGTCTATGGACAACTCGCTTGCCGACAAAGAAGTGTTCCGCGCTGGCTTTGAAGTTTCGGCTCCATCTGGTATCGGCTCGACGTTTACGTTGACGCTGGATACGCCAAATCAATCGACCAACCTGAATCCGACTACCGGAACGCAGAATATTGCGTGGGTGAACAGCTCCAGCAACACGGTTCTTTGGACTAACAACAGTTCAGCGACAATCTCTTGGTACAACGCAACGTATGCGCTGTACTTTGCTGACGGCCTGGGCGGTTACGGCAAGTATGTCGGCATGACGTTTACGTCAACCGCTGGATCGCCGTTCTCGATTACGTCAGTCTCTATGGACTTCACTTACAGAAAGCGGTGGTAACATGACTTTTCCTAACGCGCTTGTGCCGAATACGTTTGCTAGTCAGGCAGGGCCAATTCCATTGGCTCAGTTGGACGCGAACTTTACGGCGCTTCAAACGGCAATAAATTACGTTGCGGCGGTCGCCAAGCCTGCTAATACGGCACGAGCCAGTACCGCAGCGCTGACCAATGACCCTGATTTGGTTTATGCAATTCCATCCGCTGGTACATATCAAATTGAAGTGTTCATCAACACTTCGTATTTGCTTACCGGCGTATCTAACAACGGCGGTCTTGTTCTAAACCTGAATTACAGCGGCGCTTTTACGTCTGGGCCAACAACATCTCCAGCAGTTGTAATTGGCGGCGTGATCACTCCTGCATCGTCTTATTTGGCGTACGTATCTCAAGCCATTCAGGCGTCATCCTCATCTTCCGCTATTCAACTTGTCGGAATTACCAGCACGGCAACGTATTACTCGACGTTCAAAGTCAGCGCCGTGCTTGTTGCGACTGGAACGGGAACGCTTGGAGTAGCATGGGCGCAAGCGGTTTCTAACGTAACTGCTACCACGCTGTACGCAGGCTCTTACATGACGGTAACGAGGGTGCTGTGATCGACTGGCATGAAATAGCGATGGGCGCGATTACGCTCGTGATGGCTATCATGGGCTGGGGTCTCGCGCGCTTGTTCCAAAAAATCGACGAGTTGGAAGATGACATGAACAACTTCCGCAGCGGCGTCTATCAGCGGTATGTGCAGCGCGAGGACTATCGCGCCGACATTGCTGAGGTAAAGGCTATGCTTGGCAAGATCTTCGACCGCCTTGATGACAAGGTGGACAAGACGTGATCGTCACTCCGTTCGGTGATTTGGTGTACGGCGACAACCAAGGGCTTCAGTCTTGGTTGCTTGCTCACGACCAACGTCACCGGGTGGAGTTGCAAGCGATCTCGTACAAAGGCGTGGCGCTGCCGTATTCCAGCCTTGCAGAAAAGATTGACTCAGACTGGTTCGGACGGCACATCCTCAACCACATTGGGATGCTCCGTTACGCATCGGACGATGACACCGTGTCGGCGCAATTGCTGGAAATGGAGTGGGATAACCCGCAGAACTTTCAGGTTTGGCATCAAATGCACAATGACCTGCACTCGGTTCTAGATCAGAGCCTGGGGATCAGCAATGCCACTTGATCAAACGTCGACCCAAAAGGCGACAACCCAAACGGGCATTAAAGACCCTAGCACAAGCATACCCGCGCCTCAGGGCGTGACCACTTCTGCTTACCCGACGCCTACGCCAACCACAAACAACAAGGACGGCAGCGGCAAGGGCGACAAGAACGTCGATACTAGCGCGGCGGCGCTCGCTTACGACGAGTGGATGAACCAACAGGTTGAGAACCAGTACAACGCCTCCAACGGGCCGGGGCTATTAGGCGACATTGCAATGCTGGCAACGGCATTGGTCGCAGGGCCAGAAATCTTTGGGGCCGCCGGTAGTGCTGGAGCCGGGGCTGTCGTTCCCGACGTTGCCGCTTCAACGGCTACGGCTGGCGAGGCCGCTGCTGCCACAACCGCAGTTGGTGAAACCGCCGCGACCACCGCCGCGACCACCGGCGCTGAGACCTTGGCCGACATCTCAGTCACAGCCGCCCCCGAAGCGGTCACGGCCGGTCAGGTTGCGGCCGCGGTCGGTGATGCAGCTGCGATGCCGGCGGCTATCGGTGGATCCACCTCCTCATCCCTGATCCAGACGCTCGCCACAAACGCTTTCAAGCAAGGCGCTATCAACGCAGGCATCTCCGCTATTACCGGCGGGAACCCCCTCAAAGGCTTTGAGAGCGGCTTTATCGGCGGCGGCATATCAGCGGGTCTCGGCGCATTTGAGGCCGGCAGCGGCGCTATAGACGCGCTTGGCAGCACAGGCATCAAAGCGGTCAATTCAGCCATTGCCGGCGCTGCTACGGCCGAGATTATGGGTGGCAACCCCCTCAAGTCGGCGATCACGGGCGGCGTTGGGTCGCTGGCTGGCAGCGCGTTGTCCAATATTATGGGGACGGGCGGCAACACGATTGATGTGGGCAAGATCGTGGGCTCGGCGGCCGCTTCAACGCTCGTATCGTCCCTCATCGGCGGTGGTAAGAGCGCGGCGACCACCGGGACCGGATCAGGCAGCACAACCGCGCCGTCCAGCAACAACAGTTTTACCTTCCCGACCCCCACCACGCCGTCTGCGATGCCCACAACCTCCGTCAATACGCCTACAGTTCCATTCTATGGAGTAGGATTCGGGGGTGGCGGCGGCGGTGGCGCGGACACCCCGGCTGGAGACGATTACTCGTACTGGGACGAAAACAAGAAACTGAAGCAGTTGATGGCTTCATTGCAGCAACAAGGTGGCTCAAATGGCTTTGTCTGATAAAAACACCTCGTATTCGATACCGCAGTCAGACATTCCTCTGAGCAGCGCCTTGTCGCCTAACTATTCGTTTGGCGGCACTTCTGCGTCTGGCACAACCACGCCGGCAACGACCGTGGGTTCAAGCCCAGCGACCACCGCGCCAACCGATGCGTCAGGCAGTTCGTTGTCCGACGCCCTGATCCCAGGCGCTGTCGGCGCGTATCTGGGTTACAAGGGCAACCAGTCAACCAATCAGGCCACCAATACGCTTGGAAATACCGCCAATCTGGCGACTGGGGCCGGTAACACCTACCTTGGCAATGCGCTCAGCGGCACGTTAACCCCTGCTCAGCAGAACGTCTACAACACGTTGAACCAGCAAGGCGCGACTCTGAACGCTCAGTCTCAGCCGCTGATCGCCGCCGGCCAACTAGGGCTTCAGCAGTATCAGGCTGGTCAACTCCCGGCTTGGCAACAGCAGCAGTTGGACAATCAGACCGCCGCCGCCATTGCTGAGGCAAAGGCTTCGCTTGGCGCAAACGCTGACAGCAGCACGATGGCGGCCGTCGTGTCTCAGATCCAGAATCAGGCAGAGATTGCGAAGGGGCAGATGCTCCAGAACAACCTGTCAGTCACTCAGGAATTGTTCAACACCGGCATCACCGACCAGAACGAGGCGTTTGCGCTATACGACGCGGCCAACACCTCAGTCACCTCATCGTTGCAGCAAGACTTCAGCAACGGTATGGATGCGTTGAAGTTATCGGATGACGCGGCGTTGAACTCATTGAAGGCGCGAATCATGGGTGACGCGGCCGTCAGCGCGGCGATCAGCCCGTTGTTCTCCAACCTGATTAAATCAACGGCGATCGGCGCAGGACAGTCCTCCGGTGGCAGTTTCACGGATGCCATCAAGAAGTTGTTGGGCATGGGTGACGGCACCCCAAGCTACGTCACCTCTGGTCAGTATCAGACCGATGTGTCGCAGTATCTGGCGTCTAACCCGCTTCAGGGTACGTCGACGATGGCTCCGGCTGATTGGGTGGCTTCTTTCGCGCCGACCGATTACGGAACGGTTGATTCCGTTACTTACGATTCCTCGGGAGGCTGATCATGCCTGATGACACACTTGCCTCTGCGCTGACTCCTAACAAAGACCCTCTGTACCAGCAGACGGTCAATGCGTTTGAGTCGTTTGAAAGCACGCCTGAAATGGTGGAAGCCAAGAAGCAATTGGCTTCTGACCGTGAGCGCGAACAAAACGCTTATGGTCAAGAGCAGAAAGCTGCCAACACTCGTCAACAGTATTTGCAGCAAAATGTTGATGCTGCTAAGCAGTACCAAAAGCAGTTGCAGGACGTACCGCCGTTGGCCGATCAGGCGTCGTACTTTAAAACAACCACCCCGCAAATGATGATCCTTGCGGGTATCGGCGGTATCTTGGGCAAAAGTTCTGCCGTCGTTGCCTTGAACGCTATGAACGGAATGCTTGAAGGCCAGATGCAAGGCAATCAAGCCAAGTACGACATGGCAAAGCAAAAGCACGACGATGCGATTGCGAAGATCCAACAAGAGTACAACACCGCTGTAGCCGTCACCGACATGATGATTAAGGCGACGGAAGGGCAGGTGGATTCAGCCAAGATTGGTCAGCAAGCCGCGGCGGCTGCGATCGGTGCTGACGATAAACTGATCGACAAAATGCGCGGTGATTTCAAAGACATCTACAAATCGGTGCTGGCCGCGCACGAACGTCAAGCAGCGCGTGCAGGTCAAGACAAACTTACCCAGTTGGGCTACAAAGCGTTGGTCGATAAATCAAAGGCGACAGAAGCCGCGATTACATCGGCGAAGAAGTACGACGAGCGCGCTCAAGCGGTAATCACCGCGTGGAAGGCGCTCAAAGATCAAATGAAGAAAGACCCCGGACTCAAAGCGGCAATTGATGCCGCCGCCATTAAAGGCGACTTGTCCGGTCTGAATGCCGTTCAGTACAAAGCAGTTGCTGACTTCCAACGCGCGGCCGCTCAGTTGGCTCCTGCAGCAATGGTTGAAATCAACCGAGGATTGTCGGCTGGCGCAATTCGCGCGGCCGGCGTCAAATTCGCCTCAATGGAACTTGATTCGCTGCCGGGTCTTAAAGCCGGTATCAATCAGGCCGAATCTGCCGTTGCTCAACTTGAGAAAGACTCGCAAGAAATTTATCAGACGGCGGCAGAAAAACAGAGTTCTTTGTCAAGAGAAGTAGCGGATTTCCAAAAAGGAAACGTCTACGCACCGTTGCAGTCTGATATCAGCCTACCAAGCGCCCCAGCGTCCGGCGGCGGCGTTAAAAATTGGGAAGACCTGTAACAATGGACGTACGAATGCCAGATGGGACGATCATTCGGAATGTGCCAGACGGCACGCCGAAAGATCAGATCCTAGCCAAGTACCAGAAGTCACTAGGCGCGGCATCGCCCGAACCGACGGACGGCGGTTGGGCGGCTTCATCGGCTCCTGCTGCTGCGCCACCAGCGAAACCCGACAAACCGTGGAGCGCTTCCACCGCAGGCGCGAAGTTCGCTGGCGTTGCGTCGAAATTTGCTGGATTGGTTCCTATGGCCGGCGGCCTGATGGAACAAGGCATAGAGTCTGCGGTCACCGGCCGCCCGATGAATTGGGAAAAGGCAGCGCCGAAGCAAACTCGCTTCCCTGGCGCACCGGAAGACCAATACAGTCCAGAGGCTTTGCAGCAGCAAACCGCTCAGATGGAGAGAGCAAAGCCCGTCTCTGAGGCTGTTAGCGCCGTCTATGAACATCCGTCTTTGCTCAAAGAGATCCCGGGCAAGATTCGATCGGCTTGGCAAGCCAAGATGTCTATTGGCTGGAACGGTGATGTGGGCCAATCGTTTGATTGGGGTCAAGCCGTGGGCGATGCTGTGATTGCTGTAGCGGGAACTGTTGCTCTTGGTGGTGGACTGCTGAAAGTGATTGGCAGTCGCGCCGTTGACAGTTTCACCAAGCAAGAAATTCAGATGATGAATGACTTGCTGAAGCAGGGCAAAAAAGCAGAAGTTGACGCTATCCTCAAAAAGCGCGTGGGTGAAATCCGCGACAACATCAACGACACCCAGAAGGTTGTTGACTGGCGATCGGAGGAGGCGCGGAAGGCGCAACAACGTCATCAAGACTCCATGCATGAGCGACGCCAGAAGCACGAAGCGAGCATGAATGATCTCAATCGGCAGATCGCAGAAGCCGAGCAGGGTCTCAACACCAAGAAAGCCAATGAACTGAAGGCGATCCGCGATGAGCGCGCCGAACGGGAATTGCGCTCGCACGAAGAGCAGCGTCAACGGCAGCAGGAACTGAACGACGCGCACGAAGCCTCAATACGGAAAGCCAACCAAGAGTTGGCTGATGCCCGTGAAGCGGCCGAGAAATTGGAAAACGCAGAGAAACTGAAACTGACAGAAGCCGAGCAAAAGAAGTATCGGCGCCGGCTCAGCAAGTACGTCACTCGCAGCAACAGCGAGGCGATCGCCAAGACGGCGGGTTTCCCAGGCGCTGACGGTAAAGTCGTACAAGGCAATCCGAAGGACTCGCTCAGTTCTCGCATCGTGGCGTTCTTTCAGGGACGCATGGAAGAAGAACAGAACAAGATCAAAAACAACACGATCTACAAGGATTTGTTTGGTCGAATTGGCGAACTGCGGAATCAAGGCGAAACGTGGGGCAGCAGTCAGGCCGGCAGAGAGTTGCTGGCTGAATTGCGATCCGATCGTTGGGTTCAGGCTCATGCCGGCGAAAGCGACATATCAACCTATATGCGGAATCAGATCCGCAGGGTTGTCGGGCTGTTAGAACAAGAGCCGCGGCCGATCCACAACGAAGAAGGCGAGACGATCAAGTTCCCGTCTGTCCCGGTCGTGGGCGAAGAAGTCACCAACGTCGTGTCAGAACTTAACCGCACGGCTTGGCAATTGAGCGAAACAAACCCGGTTCGCGCCGGCGAACTCCGCAAATTGGCGTCTCGCATTGAAGGCGGCCTACGAGACTTTGTTGGCGAAGAGTTTATGCCGCGTGAGAAGTGGCGCGCGTTGATGGAGGAGACCAACCGCTTAGAGCAGTTGCCAGTCTCCCAAGCCGCCATTGGTCGCAAAGGCGCGGACTTCATCGCGGTGGACAAGCGCGCTCGCAAGACCGACATTGAGGATGTTGAAAGCGTTGTCTTTAAAGGCAGCGACCACATCAATCAGTTGCAGTCTTTCATGCCACCTGAGCAATTCGCTGAGTTTCTTGATCAGCATTTGGCGAACACGTTTGCCAACATGACCTCCAAGGAGTTGCGCGAGGCCATCAAGAGCAACGGCAAACTCAGTTGGATTGACCACATTAACCAGCCAGCATTGCGCGGCCGCATTGAATCGTATTTGGTTGACCTAGAAAGACAGGAAGGCATCTACGACCATGCGGCGGCAAACGCGACCAAACTGGAAGAATCGTTAGCCAATCACGAAAGCAATCTCGCCAAAGAGTTGCAGAAGATCACGGCTGCGAAAGAAAAGACGATTGCAGAGGCAGGCAAGGAGTCCCGGGCTGCCATCTCCCAAGCCAACGTGGAAGCGACCGGCAAGGGTAAGGCGCTGACATCGGCTGGCAAAGCCGAGCGGTCCAATATCAAGGCCGAGGCGGCTAAGAGAGAAACCGCTCTGGCGGCCGCTTTGGCTCCCGAGGAACGGGCGGTCGCTGAATTGCGTGGTGCACGGTCGGCACAGCGTCGAGCTGGTACGGAAGCGGCGCACGTTGAGAAAACAGAAACCCGTCGCCTTCGCCAAGAGGGCCGCGAGGTGGAGCGGCGCAATACCGCCGACAAGGCCGACATCAAACTCAACACGCAAATCGCTGATAACATTGAGAGAATCATCTTTTCGCGCAACCCGGAAAAGAACGCTGCTCGGTTTAAAATGTGGAAAGATCGCTTGGTATCGTCCGGCGTCATGTCCGAATCCGAAGCGGCTGAACTGGAACAAATGATGGATCAGGACGCAGCCGATTACGTCAACCGCAAGGCGGCGTATCGCGCTCAGAAGCGTTGGAACGACATCAAGCGCAAGATGATCGGCGGCGCGGTCGGCGCGGTCGGCCTCGGCGGTGCGGTGGGGCTTTACGAGACGGGCAAGTCCTTCCTTGATATTCCCATCACCCGCGGTTCGGAGGCGACCCCGTGAGCAAAAAGCCCGACGATCTAGAAGAAGGTCGTAAGATCATCTTGGCGCTGATGAAGTCGGCTGACAACTTTGAGGACAAACTGAAGGCGTTTGACCGCTGGGTAAAGTTCCAAGAGTTAGTGCGCCGGCAGAAAGCCGGGGCGATGGGAACTGGGTTTGAGGACCTGGGTGAGAGTGAAAACGATTTATAAGGGGTGTTTATGGACGGTGTTGAGCTGTTGACGGTGATTCACGCGGCGACCCGCATCCTTGCGGTTCGTGTGATGACTATGGTATGCCTCGTCATGGTTTTCGGGCTATTCTGCTGGGCAATGTACCTCGGTACGCCTGTTGCGGTAGCCACGGCGGCGGGGTTTGGACTCATCATTTTCCTGCCTGTGCTTGCCACAGACCGCAGGACTGGAGGCGGCAATGGTACGGAAAGTTAAGTCTACGGAGTCGATGGAAGGCGCTATTGGCGAGATGAGCCGGAAGCAGGCTCTGCGCGTCAGCGGCGGCACGGTGCTGCGGTGGAAGGAGCCGACGAGCAATCGCGCTCTGTTCAACACGCAGTTCGTTCACGACTACAGTCAGTTTCAGAAACTGACGCCCGACATTCGTAAGGGCATCCTGATTGAAGCCAGCAGCGGCCCGAAAAAGAGTAAGACTCGCTCAAATGACAACCGCCAGTCGATCAACCCGTCCTGCAACCGCTCGCAGGTGTTCGGCTCGATGAAGGGCGTGTTCTTAGGTTCGTCCAGCGATCAGAAGGGGAATTACTAATGGCTCTGACAGGCGCGTTTTTGCCACAGGCCAACACGGTCAACGTGGCGATCAGCAACACGAGTGCCAACGTCGCGTTGGGCGCGGTGTTTGGCACGACGGGCAACCAGGTGCGCGTGCATAACTCATCGTCCAGCACGGTGTTTGTTGCGTTTGGCGGTAGCAACGCGGCGACGGCTTCGGTCTCGACCAGTTTGCCGCTGCCTCCCGGCGACGTTGAAGTGTTCACGACGCCGCAGGGCACGACGTACATCGCCGTGATCGCAGCCGCTGCTGGCGGCACTCTCTACGCCACCTTGGGAGAAGGCGTGTGACGGTACGTTATCTGGGCTACAAGGCAGAGCGTCGGCGGCGGTATAACTCGCAGCCTGCTCCTGTGTTTACGCAGGACTTCACCACGGGTGGTGGAGGCGCTCTGCCGCCCGGATCGACGTTCAGTCGGGGTACTATTGGCACGCTGTACAACTCGCAGGGGTTGGTGGCGTATGCGCCGTCGAACTTGTTGTTGCAGAGTCAGGCGTTAAACCTAAGTCCTTGGGTAACGCAACCAAATGTCACGCTGACTTCAACAAATACAGGCGTGGCTCCTGACGGTACGTTAACAGCAAGTTTGTGGACGTTTTCTGGTACGTCTAACAATAGCATTTATCAAAGTTATAACACCGCAGTCAATCAAACATTGACTGGATCTGTTTATCTAAAAGGTCAGGCAGGTCAAACCATTAGTGTTTCGTGGCAACCGTTTTCAGGATCGGCGGTCTTTACGGTTTGGACGTTAACGGGAAATTGGGACAGAGTTTCTGCTACCGCTACTAACGGCGCGACAGCGGGTTCAGGCAATTTTGCGATTAGCGTAACCGCAGGACAAACTGCTACCGCAGTTTATGTCTGGGGCGCTCAACTAGAAGCCTCCCCCACCGCCACGACCTACACCCCCACGACCACCGCTGCCGTCTACGGCCCTCGGTTCGACTACGATCCGACAAACGTGTTGCAACAGAACTTTCTGCTGAATTCTGGAAATTTAAGCGCCGGAACTTGGAACACCAACAACCTTGTTGTTGCAAACAACGTGTTACAGGCTCCTGATGGAACTTACACAGGAGCATCTATAACAGCGCCTGTGACCGGGTTCGCTTATCTGAGCACGAACCCACCAGTTGCTTACAATTCCGCAACGACGTTAACGTATTCGGTGTTTGTAAAAGCAAACACAATTTCGCAATTGTATATTGGTTTGTACGACACTAGTTTTGTCGGAACATCTGCATCGGCGGTAGTGCTGTCTGGGCCGGGAAGTTTAGTCAACGTCACCGGATCGTTGTATTCGTTAACCGGATTGTCTACAACGCAATGGACTCAGGTTGCAGTCACCCGCACCGGATTTGCGGCGGCGGTGCAGTTGTATATTTACCCAAACAACAACGCTTCTACCCCTGCGGGTGGATCAATCGGCATTTGGCAACCTAACGTAAACCAAGGTTTTACCGCTCTCCCCTATCTCCCCACCACCTCAACTCCGCAAACCGTCTGCGCCCCCATAGGTTTGTTGATTGAGGAAACGCGGACGAATTCGGCGTTGTACTCGCAAGACCTGACAAACGCCACGGGTTGGAGTGCGTCTCTAAACGTGACCATTGCTAACGCATCAACGACGGCTCCTGACGGAACCGGAACGGCAAGTTACGTTCTTGCAAATACAACAAATGGTCAGCATTGGATAGAAAACGCATACATTTGTGCGGCAGGCACAACGTACACGCTCAGTTGCTATGCCAAAGCACTCGGATCAACAAGCGCCACCACGCTTGGTTTGGGGTTTGCTTATAACTCACAGGGTGGAAATTTCAATCTGCTGACTGGAGCAATTACTTCAACTTCGATTGGCGCAACTACATCCATTAAAAATGTTGGCAACGGATGGTATCGCTGCGCTGTCACTTATACCCCTACTTCACTAGGCGCTATTCTTGTTCAGCCCGGAGGATTACTTAGTTCGTTTGCTGGCGACAATGCGTCTGGTATTTATGTCTGGGGTATGCAAATAGAAATTGGTGTATTTGGTACCTCCTACATCCCGACCACATCGGCGGCGGTGGGGAGGGCTGCGGATGTTTTGTCACAACCCATTTCCTCAATCCCGTACTTCAGCGCAACGGCAGGTACGTTTGCTATAACGTACAGCCTTGATGAAGGTGCAAACTCCGGAAGTCCCGCTGCATTTACGATTGGCCCAAGCGGCACATCGTCAGGATTTAACACAAGCGGCGGCGGTGCAGCGCAATGGTGGAACGGCAGCACAAACATCATTACGACAAACGGATCTACAAATTGGGCGCTGCCTCGCAAAGAAGCATTTGCCTATACCGCATCCAGTCGCGCAATTTGTCAAAACGCAGGAACCGTTGCGACGGACGCCAACGTCCCTTGGGGAACGCTTGGAACAACTTTTGATTGGGGCAGCGGTTACGGCATATCGCAATGGATCAACGGTCACATCCGCTCGTTCAGTTACTTCAACTACGCGCTGACTAACACGCAACTTCAGCAGGTCACGACGTAATGGGTACCGTCGTTCACGGCCCGTTCAATACGTCAGGCACGGACACCGCGCCGTCCGGTACTACGTCTGTCACCATCCAACTCTGGGGTGCAGGCGGCGGCGGTGCGCGTGACACGGCAGGTAACGTCGGCTCTTCCGGTGGCTCTGGCCCGTACATCACCCAGACGGTTGCGTGTACCCCCGGTACGGTGTTCACTCACACCATTGTCGTGGGTGGCCTCGGGCGAACGGGTACTGACGGCCCCGGCGCTCCCGCTCTTGCCGCAACAACCTGTACTGGCACAGTCACAAGCGGAACAATCGCCCTCAGTTGTGCGGCAGGGCCAGGTGGCCCGATTCTGGGAACAGCGCCGACTGCGGCGGTCGCCACAAGTACCGGAACAGCAACCCCCGCTGCGGTCGCCACAATCGGCAACGTCTATGCGGGTACGGTTAATTCCAACGGCCCCGGCGCTCCCAATGGCGGCGGCGACCAGACAACCGCAGGCGGCGTGGGTACAACCCCCGGCGGTGGCGGCGCGGCGTGGCAGAACACCTCCGCAGGCAACGGCGGTAACGGCGCTCCGGGGCAGGTGACGTACACTTACACCACAAGCGGCGGCACGACCGCTCTGATGTACTATCAATCCAATCGACTCATTGCAATCTAGGAGAATGACATGGCTGGCAACGGTTTAATGTATATCGCTTCGTTCAATAACTTGTCAGTGACCAACGCCGCGCAAGATCTTTGGCAGGTGACGGCGGCAACGACCGCCTCGGTATTGATTCACTCGGTGCGCGTCACGTTCACCCCGACCATCACCTCGGGTGTGGCGCAGGACGCTCGTTACACCATCGGTTGGGCGCTGCGAACCGCTGCCGGATCGGGCGGTACTGCCGCGACCACGACCACCACGGGCGGTACGCAGTTGGCTCCGGTCAACAAGCGCAACAGCACGGCCCCGGTTTCAACGTGGACTCGCCAAGTCACAACCATCAACGGCGTAGGTAACACGCTGACCTCGGACAACGTGTCGGTCATCGTCCCTTACGAACGCATCTACACGCCGGATCAACGCATTGTTCTCCCGGCAGCGGCCTCGGGTTCTTACCTTGGCCTTTGGTTGGCGACCGCTCCGGGTGCAGCCTATAGTTGCTCCACGGAAATCTATTTCGAGGAAATCTAATATGGTTGGGGCCGGGGGCTAGTCCCTCGGCCCTTAATCAAAGGTGCAGCAGTGGGCGGCATGGTTCCGGTACAGTCTACAACGACGGTGCTGTACTCGGAGTGGACGGGCTTCCCTCGCGGCCCGAACCCGTCACAGAGTTTGTTGTTTGGCAGGCCGCAGGTCACACAGCCGAAACAGCCGTGGCTCGCGTACACCACGCCGCGCAGACCTACGATTGAAGCCGAACAAGACACGGCGCAACGGCATACGCAGTTCTACAACGTCGCCGCTCGCACGACCACGGTCACGCAGCCGTGGATGGCTTACACAACGCCTCGCAAGCCTACAGTGGAGGCAGAGCAAGACTTAGCGCAGCGTCGCAGTCAGTTCTACAACCCCCCGTATCAAACGGTTGGTCAGCCGTGGATTGCGCTGACGGTTCCGCGCAAGCCTGTCGTTGAGGCTGAACAAGACACCGCACAACGTCGTATTTGGTTCTACAACCAACAGACAACGACGGTCTCGGGTACGGTCGCCATTCAGGGCTACACGACCAACGTCCTGTATGAGGCGAACACGGGGTTTCCGCGAATCCCGCCGCCGTCGCAGCAACTGTTGTTTGGCAGAACAACGCCAACGGCCCCAACGCCGCAGCCTTTCTACGCCTACAAGTGGGCGAACCCGCCCACGGTCACGGCTGAGGACTACAGCACCTATCGGACGCCTGCCAACTTCCAGTTGTTCGTGCAGCCGCCCGTGGTCAACGGCACGGTGGGCGTTCTGGCCTACAGCGCCAACGTGCTGTACGAAGCAAACACCGGATTCCCACGGACGCCCGTCGATAACAGCCTGCTACTGTTCAACCGCACGACGGTCACGCGCACTCAGCCGTTCTATGCGTACAACTGGGGCAAGCCCCCGGTCGTTACCGCTGAGGAATACACGCCCCGGACGCCGATCAACTTCTGGTCGTTTGTTCAGCCTGCGCCCATCAACGGCACGTTGGCGTATTTGGCGTACCAGACCACCGTTCTACATGAAGCCAACACGGGCTTCCCACGGCAACCGGATCAGACCGCTAACCAGGCTCTGTTCTTTAACCGCACGGCTATCACGCCGACCGTCACGCAGCCGTTCTATGCCTTCCATTGGCAGCAGCCAGTCACGGTCGAGGCTGAGCAATACCGCGTCACGTCGCCGTTCCCGTGGCAGTCGTTCTACTACCGCAATCCGTTACTCACCATCTGGCAGGCCACTTACCAGGTTGTGAACGACAACATGATTGTCTACCCGATTGAATGGGTGACATCGCCCACGATCCCGTGGGGCTATGTGGTCAGCCGTACGCCGTACCCAGACGCCTCACAGCCGAATTGGACGTACATCAAGATGACGGCCTCTCTTGGGCCAGCCGCGCCTATCGGGTACGCCACCGTTCCCAACATCGTCCTGCTCCGGTCGTACGACGCAAGCACAGGTCTCGCGGCGCTTTCCCTCAATTCAGGTACAGTCTCGTACGCCAACAGCGGCACGGTTCCGTTTGGCTACGTCATCAGCCAGTCGGTCACGGCAGGCACGGTTGTGCCGACCGGAACGTCGGTCTCTTATGTGGTCAGCCTGGGGCCGGTCGCTACCACGGTATATATCAGCGTCCCGTCTGTTGTGGGGGTGAGCCTGTCCTCGGCGCTGTCGACGCTGGTGGCAAACAGCCTGATTGTTGCGCCGTCTGTTTATCAAGCGAGCGCTCAGCCTGCTGGGACGGTTCTGTCGCAGTCCGTTGCCGCCGGAACAAACGTGCTGCCGTGGACAACAATCAGCCTGGTAGTCAGTTCAGGAACGGGCGGGAGTGTGACGTACGTCACAGTTCCGAACATTGTTGGCGTCACCCCGGCGGTTGCTAACTCCAGTTTGCTGGCTTTGGGCCTTGCCCCGCTGTCCCAAACGTATGTTTATTCGGCGGTCTCGGCTGGCTTGATCGTGTCGCAGACGGTTTTGGCTGGATCGTCGGTCGCCGTGGGGTCGAATGTCGGGTACTCGGTCAGCATCGGGCCGCAACCTGTCACGCCAACAGTCACGGTTCCGAACGTGGCCGGCGTAGCGGTTGATGCTGCCAAGGCAACGCTGGTCAACGCCAACCTGATTGTTGGCCCTGTCACCTACGCGGCATCGGGAACGGTCACGGCGGGTAACGTCATCTCGCAATCCCCGGCGGCAGGTACGTCTGTTAACCTGTGGGCCACCGTTACCATCATAGTGAGTTCAGGATGAGCAGAGACTTAGACCTTCTGAAGCCCGAGTTTCGGCCCATGATCGACGGGTTTCTTGCTGACGTTAAGTCGGCAGGCATCGACATGATTGTGACTTGCACCTACCGGACTGGTGCGGAACAAATGGCGCTGTACGCTCAGGGTCGAACAGCCCCTGGCCCCATCGTCACAAACGCCAAGGCAGGACAGTCGGCCCACAATTACGGGTATGCTGTCGATGTTGTGCCGCTTGTTAACGGCAAGTGCTGTTGGGATGACAAAGCTCAGGTGTGGCAAGAGATCGGCAAGATCGGACAGTCACACGGTCTTGAGTGGTATGGCGCTCCGGGGGCAGTATTCCCTGAGACGCCGCATTTTCAAATGCCAAATTGGCCTTCAAAAATCTAGGAGATTCCCATGTCGTTTTTTCAGAGCATTGAGCAGGATTTCGCCGCCGTGAAGGCGTGGTTCAACGGCAGTTCCATCGGTCAGGCTATCGAAGCCGACTACCGGAGCGCGGTTGCTGAGTTGGAAACGGTTGCGACCGCAGACCTTGAGAACGCGGTGAAGGTGATCGGTCTTGCGGCCCTCGGCGGTCTCGCCACGGGCGGCACGGCGGGTGCGATTGCGGCTGGCATCGCCTCGGCTGAGACTGAGTTCAAGACCATCGGCAAGGATGTGACGGTTAAGACCCTCAACACCCTCGTCTCGACGGTCGTGAACCAGGTCAGCGCTCAGACGGCTCCAACCCCGGTAGTTCCCCCGGCGGTCTAAAAAAAAGCCCCCGAAAGGGGGCTTCTCTTATCGGGTTTTCTGCCACTCCCGAACGTCAGCGAGGTAATACCGCACCGGGTTACCTCGCGCGATCAGCCTGTGGTACGGGGGTCCTTTGCCTTTGTACCGCCAGTTCGCCAGAGTCTTAACGCTGCACCCCAACCGAGCGGCGAGTTCCTCAGGGGTCAGCACCTTGCCGGCCATCAGAACAAGTCCTCTGATTGCATCGGAGGCTCCTCAGACGGCGGTGGAGCGGCCTTCAACGCATCCAGCACCTTCGGCCGCTTGCGTGGCGCAGGCGGTTCCACGGGCGTCTCAGGAGCCACTTCGGCCGTCGGCTGAGTCACGGCCTGTTCCTCCTCTTCAGGATCCCGTAGCGCGTCCACAATCATCTGATCCAAGATCGGCAGACGCTTCTTGAGGCGGTGCAGCACCGACTTCTGCGCCATGCGGTCGTACCAGACCTTCCAAGGGCCGCCATCGCCCGAGCGGCTGCTGCTTCGTACCTTGTCAATCTCTTCGATTGACATCGTCTCCACGTACGTGCGCGTGCCTACCTGAGCCACGGCCATCACGCCGACCAGATTTCCCCGGTCACCGAACACGACCGGACGGTGCATCACGTGTTGCCCGTCATCGTCGTTCCAGACTTCAATCTGGTCTTTCTCGTACACGCTCACCGCGTACGTCGGGATGCCGGCCTTACCCAACTGATGGATGATGCCTTCAACCATCGGCATGAAGCGCACCGCCTTCACCCAATTGTTGCCCATTTTCTGGTTGAAGATAACCAGCGCACCCTGCTTGCCATCAGGCAGCAATCCGTCGGCGGCCGCGCGGCAGATCGCGTTGTACAGCGACTGACGATCACCCTGAAGGATGTCCGGGTTCTGCTGGATCGCTACCATCGTCGTGCGCGTGAACCGATCCTGCGACACGTTCGGAGGTAGAAGTTGAGCCACTTGCTGCTTGAAGCCAGTGGACTGGATAGCCGTCAGGATTTCCTGAACGGCGGGGAGGTTGTTGCTCATTACTTGCCCTTCTTCTGAGTGATACGGAAGTTGCGGTATGCCTTGCGGGTGTAGGCTGGGATTTCGGCCTCTGCCACAACGCCAGCGCTGATGGTGAAGTTCTCGCCGGCAATCACGCGCTCGGCGTCGCCGATCAATTGCAGCAGTTTCGCCTTCGCGCTCTTCTGGCGCTCCTCTGCGCCGGCCTTGAGCAGCCCAGCATCGGCGTATTCCTTGCACAACTCGGTGACCTGCTGAGCCTCTGGACTGTCGCCCTGAGCGTCCAGAACCTTGTCAGGCGTCGCGTAGGCGTACAGGCGCGCAATCATGGTAGCGTCCTGCGGCAACTGGATCGGCGGCACACGGTTGGCCTTAACGTCTTTCCAGAATGCTTTGGTTGCGTCTTCCAGAATCTGGCCGATCTCTGGGTCGCGCTCACGCACCAACAACTTGAGGCTGTTGCCGCCCACCAACACGCCGATCGCGGCCCACGACCGTTCGATCACGTGCAACTGGTGCTGCACCTGCAACTCAATATGTCCTGGCGCTTCAAGACCGTCGCCGTCGTTCGTCCACGACCGCTTAAACACCATCCAGTCCACGTTCTTGATCTCTAGGATGCCAGGACCTAAGTCGCGATACATCCCCTGCAAGCAAGTGTCTTGGGGCGTAACGTCCTCTTTGATGCCGACAATCTCGTAATCAAACGACGAGCCCATGCCCGTGCCGTCGCGGCTGACGTATGCGTTCAACTTGCGAACCTTCACGGCATACTCGTCCGCGATGGCACGCGCGATGGCCTCCTCCATGCGGAGACCCCACTCCATGCGTTCGCTCATCTCAAGCTCGGTGACGGCGTCCAACTTCTTGGCGTGGAACAATTCAAAGGCGGTAAGGTACGGGCTCAAGCCTTTCAGCGCGCACGACTCGGTGCTGCTGACATACCGGTGTCGCAGTTGCAGCCACTCTTCGCGGCTCTTCGGATGATGCATCGTCATTCGGTGTCTCCTTCGTCTTTTGTTTCGGTCGGCATCGGCTCAACCCGCTCGGTTGATTCAGGTATCAGCAGGTGAAGGCCGTGATCAATCGTGATCTTCCCGGTCTTCCAATCAATGATGAACGCTCGTAAATCAACATCCATAAAAACACCCCTTGCGTTTGGTGAGATGCGAGAATATTCTTTCCCTCAACTTCCGTCAACATCCCGAGTGAGGAAAATGAAACTCAGGCCGTATCAGGAACTGAACCTTCAAGCGTTGCGCCAGTCGTATCGAACCGGACACAAAGCACCTTTGTTTGTCGGCCCGACTGGGTATGGCAAGACGGTGCTGTTCGCTCACATCACGCGCAACGCCGTTGACCGGGGCCGGCGCGTGATGATCCTGTGCCACCGCGCGGAACTCATTGATCAGATTGTGAATGCGTTGCGCCAGGTCAACATCACACCTTGCATCGTCGCGCCTGATCAACCCGAGTTTGATGCGCGTGTGTATGTCGCATCTGTATGGACGCTACACAATAGGTTGAGTCGTTACCCCACTCCAGATCTATTAGTGGTAGATGAGGCGCATCACGCTGTTCAGAAAACGACATGGGGGAAGATCATGTCGTTCTGGCCGAACGCGCACCGGCTCGGTGTGACCGCGACACCAATACGCTTGTCAGGCGAGGGATTGGGTGAGATGTTTGATGACCTCGTCATCGGGCCGACCACGCAAGAGTTGATTGACGGTGGTTACTTGAGTCCGGTGACGGTGTACGCCCCGTCTACGGCCGACATTACGGGTGTTAAGAAAAGGGGTGGTGACTATGTCCTCGGAGAACTTGAAACCGCCATTACGAAGTCAGGTGTTGTTGGCGATGCCATCACGCACTACGAACGCCTTGCTGCTGGCAAACGTGCTGTCGTGTTCTGCGTATCCGTGGAACACGCCAAAGCAATCTCAAATGCATTTAACCAAGAGGGAATCCCAAGTGAAAGTATTGATGGATCGCTTGATAGTGAAGAGCGCCAGCGTAGGATCAACGATTTTCGAGAAGGCCGGACGTTGGTGCTTACGTCGTGCGACTTGGTGTCAGAAGGTTTTGATCTCCCAGCCATTGAGGTCGGAATATCCCTACGCCCTACCGCGTCAGAGGGACTCTGGCTTCAGCAAGTTGGACGATGTCTTCGTACCGCAGATGGAAAAGCGAATGCAATCATTCTCGACCACGCCGGTAACACCCACCGACACGGGCTCCCGACCGACGAGCGCGAGTGGTCGCTCCAAGGCCGCCAAAAGAAAGAAGGCAAGGAAAAAAGTGATTCCGTCCGAACTTGTAAGCATTGCTTCGCTTGCAGCCCCTCTGCGGCATCGGCGTGTCGCGAGTGCGGAGAGCCCTTCCCCATCAAAGCCCGTAAAGTCGAAACGCGCGACGGCGAATTGTCCGAGGTCACTAAAACCACGCGAAAACAACGCCAGCGAAACGACGCCGCCACGCTGGAGGGATTGATCGAACTCGGCCGCCTGCGGGGTTACAAAAACCCCGTGGGTTGGGCGCATCATGTTTATCACGCACGACAAAACAGAAACTACAAGGAGACCCGGTATGGCCGGTAAAACACAAACAGGGCGCGTACACCTGCGCCGCGAAACCAACATCTTGAAAGAGATACAAGTGAAACTCAGCGCAGGATTCGTGCGCCTGTTTCGCAACAACGTAGGCAGCGCATTCATGGGTCCGTTTACATACGGACGCGAAGGCACGGTGGTGATCACCAAACCGCAGCGCGTCGTGTTCGGCCTGTGCGAAGGCAGCAGCGACCTGATTGGATGGCGCTCGATCACGATCACCGAGGACATGGTGGGGCAGCGCATCGCGCAATTCGTGGCGATCGAAGTAAAAAACGAGGCTGGCAAATTGCGAAAGACCCAGGCCGCGTTTTTGAACACGGTCGCAGAAGCCGGCGGCCGCGCTGGCGTCGCGCGCTCGGTGACCGATGCCGTTCACATCCTCGCAGGGGCATCCAACTTTGATTAACTTCGACACCATCAAACAAACGGCCATGCTGCGCTCGGAGGAACTGCTGCGCGAGTGGTTCCCCGAGGGCCGCGTGCGTGGGCATGAGTTCGTCATCGGTGATGCTGAAGGCAATGCCGGCGACTCCCTCAGCATCAACCTGAACAAAGGCGTCGGCATGGACTTCGCCACCGGGCAGAAGTTCGGCGATCTCATCGACGTGTACGCCGCTCGGTTCAGTTGCGACCTGAAGCAGGCCGCCATCGAACTGGCCGGGCGGCTCGGCATCGCCGTCGAAGCCAAAGACAAGCGGCCGCACAAGAAGCCCGGTCCAAAGCCAAAACCGCCAGAAGCGAAGAAACTGACATGGCGCGAGGCGTGGGCATCGGCCGGTTGCCAGCCCATCCCGGCCGACGTTGCGATCACGCCCGAAGCGTTCGCCATCCCGCGCCGCGGCGTTCCGTCGCACCTCTATACATACAGGGACACAGACGGCACGCCGCTGTGGGTGGTCGCGCGTTGGGATGCCAACGACAGCGAGGACCAGACGAAACTGTTTCTGCCGTGGCAATACCGCGACGGGTGGGTGCGTGGTGGCGTGCCTGCGCCGCGCTGCCTGTACGGCCTCGAAACCCTGAACAGTCCCCGCAACGTGATTATCTGCGAGGGCGAGAAGGCCGCAGAGGCCGCCAGACGGCTTTTCCCGGGCTCCCCGGTGGTGAGTTGGCCCAACGGCGCGTCGAGCGTCTCGTCGGCCGACTGGAGCGACCTCAAGGGCCGTAAGGTGGTCATCTGGCCGGACGCCGACGCCCCAGGCTTTGCGGCGATGAACGAGATCGGCGCGATCCTCACGCCCATCGTGGACGGTCCGGTCCGCTACATCGACGCCGGCAACGTGCCGCCCGGTTACGACGCCGCGGACCTTGGCAACCTGGCCCCCTCTCAAGCGTTTGAGTGGGCGAAGCCGCGCATCAAGGTGTGGGAACCGCCGACCGTTGCAGAGCCCATGCTGACCATCATGCCGGCCGCTCCGGTCCCAGAACCGGCAAACCCGGTGGCCGAGGTCGATCCGGGTTGGGAGACCTACGGCCTGCAACTGCGCGCCAACGGGACACCGCATCCGAGTATGGATAACGCCGTCCGCATTCTGGTCGGCAAGGTGTCCGAGGGCGACATCCATTACGACTCGTTCCTAAACCAGATCAGATGGCGCGGCCATCACGGCTTTGAGAAACTCGCCGACCACCACCTGATCACGATGACCATCGCCATCCAGCGAGAGCATCGCATCCAAGAGATGAAAAAGCAGACGGTGGCCGACGCCGTGAATTTTTATGCACGCACGCGCATACGGAACTGCCTCACCGAGTGGCTGCAATCCCTGAAGTGGGATTCCCTCTCGCGCGTGGACAAGTTGCTGATCCTTGGATTCGGGGCCGAAGACACGCCCTATACCCGCGCCGTCGGCCGCAACTTCCTGATCTCCATGATTGCGCGCGCCATGCGCCCGGGGTGTCAGGTGGATACCCTGCCCATCCTTGAAGGCGAGCAAGGGATCGGCAAGTCCCAAGGACTCGCGGCACTCGCGGGACAATTCTATGCCGACATCGATACCGCCATCGGCACGCGCGAATTCGCCGAGCAGGTGCAAGGTAAGTGGCTTGTGGAACTGTCGGAACTGTCGGCCATGCGGCCGTCCGAGGTCGAAAAGGTCAAATCCGGCATCACCCGCACCGTCGATGTCTACCGTGAGCCGTTCGCGATCCTTGCATCGGACCACCCGCGGCAATGCGTGTTCGCTGGGACCACGAACGCACAGAACTACCTGCACGATAGCACCGGCAACCGCCGTTTCTGGCCGGTGAAGTGTGGCGTGATCAATCGCGAGTGGATCAAGGCGAACCGCGAACAACTCTTTGCCGAAGCCCTCCACCTGTACGCCACCGGGACAACCTGGTGGGATATGCCGGGGGAGACCGCCAAGGAAGAGACCGAAAAACGCATGTTCGGCGATGCCCTACAGGATCGCGTGAAGGCATACACCGACATCCACGGGACAAGCGTGCGAGTGAACGAGATTCTAGAGGCCTGGTCCGTCCCTGAAGCGCAATGGTCACCACCGCTACAGCGGCGCATCGCCGAAGCGCTCCGGGCTCTCGGCTGGCACTCCGTGAAAACCAACGGCCGGCAGGTGTGGCGCGCCCCCGCGGGACACGGGACAGCGGACCCGTTCAACGTCACCCCTATCAGCGGCGGGACAAAACAGGTGCGGCGACTGTAACCAAAACAACCGCCGGGGAAAAAACCCGGCGGCCCGGTCTTAGGTTTATACGGGCAAAAAAAACCCCCGCCAGCATACCGGCGAGGGTAAACGCCCGGCACGTGGCCGGTCGGAGACGATCGGATATTATCACGCGCGCGCACGCCGTGAGACGCCGGCCGGATTTACCCGGCCGGCCTATCGGTTACCAGCGGCCGCGGCCGGTGATGCTGGCGCGAACCGCCAGCGACACTAGGCAACAAAATAAAAACGCAAGGTTAACGGCCGCGGAATTGTCTTCTGTCAGACACAAAAAACCGATGCCCGAAACTATCGCGATCGCATCAAAAACGCGCATTACACTTTTCATGCTTTCCCCTAATAAATGTATCCGGTGTTTGTCAATTCGCTGTCGTTCCACGGCCGCTCGCACAATATGCGGCCGACATAATTGACCGTCTCAAAGCCCGGGACAACATACAATCGGCCGTCACAATCGACCACGGACCACACTAGTGCGGTATTGGCCGCAAGTACGGCCGGATCATCCCACGGCCGCATATCGGACCCATCGGCCGCCGGGATGGGCTCATATCGCCGGCAGAACGCGGACCATGAGCCGGCGCGCCGGCGCGGTTTAACGGTGACCATTGTCATGCACCCATTCAATAATTTTATAGAGCGTGCGCGGACTGATGGGAAAAGCATCACCACCATCGCGCAAGTATTCAAGGTTAGCGCTCTCGCGGCCGGCGTATACGTCACAATACGTAGCACCATCGCTCGCGGTCCGAATAGTGACGCGGTAACCGTTGATTGTTGTCTCTTGCATTTTCTTGTCTCCGCTCGTGCAATAGCGCACGCAATAGCGGCCGACACTAGGCCGGCCGCTATAACCTACGCTATTAGACCGCGACGGCCGCCGGATCAATTGCGAATCCCTCACCGGTCCGCGCGCGATGCGCGCCAATACGTGCCACTACCGCCGGCGCGGTTATCCGCTTGAACGTGAGCCCAACCACCACGCCGGCCGGATCCGCCGGCCGGTAATCGTGCGCGTCACCATTGATCACGTCTAAGAGACGGCCGCACAATTTCACGCGGTCCGGCAATTCCCGGCCGATGAATGGTGCAGCGATATTTAAACCGCTGTCTAATGCTTCCAGCATATCCGCCGGTTTATTCCGCGGATCATACGAGTACGTTAGATGATAGTTTCCCGGTAACCGATTCACGCGATAGCGTGCCGGAATTTTTGTGTAGTCGTACCAGGACACGGCCGGCATGCATTCCATGATGTTTCGATAGCGGCCGGGCTCTACCAGTACCCCGTAACCTAACAATGCCCAGTCGGCCATCTCACTAGTGACCGTTACCGGCACTCTTTCATATGCGTTATCTGACGTAGCATTAGGCCGCACGGCCGGCCGCAATCCCAACTTGCGAGCGTATGATACGTGCCGGACCGTCTCGGACCATAAACAGAGCATGAATGCGTCTCTGTCGTTCCAGTAGAACCGAGTGCGATTGATTCGCGCGCGTGCCTTGCCCGTGGCATACGCTGGATTGCCGGCCGCATCTAAACACAATTCCGAGCACGCGCCAGCATAAGCACACACCGTCGCTCCGCCGGCACTATCGGCCGGCGCTAGGTGCACGGGTAAGGTTAAGACTCCGAGCCCGAGCGATTTAACGGTCTTCGGTTGTTCCAGCGGATCCGCGGCTAGGGTACTCACGCCGGCCGCACGCGCGGCCGCGATAGCCGCGCGCAGAGTGTTAGGTAGTCTCATTTTTCAGTCTCCGATTGTTGTAGTGGTGCCGGACCATGCCGGCCCTCTCTTTATACCTTAGCAATAGGGGAGCATGCAAGCGGTAATTGTTCTAGGTCCCTCACTATTCCCTCCGCTTGTAAGTACCTGATGCGCCAGCGGTAGCAGAGCATTAGATACCTAGGGATATATAAATATAATTATTGTGTGAATATATAAATAGATAGTATGTATACAGTAATTAGTAATTATTGTGTTTATATATAAGAGAAAACGCCGACATGGTCCCTCCGTCTCTAATGACGGAAAAGCGATTAGAAAACCGCAGGTTACAAGCGGAGGGATATAGCAGGGGGTATCCCTAATTAGGCTTCGGATGGTCCCTAAAATGCTGGGGAGGAGGCACTAGGGACAATTCCCGGCCGCTTCCCGGCCGCTTTTCCCTACTGTCGGCCGCTTTCCCGGTATCAGGGGAGGGAATAGGGCAATCGGTCCGGCCGGCCGCGCGTTTTACACTTGGACCCATTCACACAAGCTCGCCGTATGGGCCGGCCGCTGGCGCGCACGCGAGAGTAACTCGAGACAATCCGCTGTCGCTGCAGGCACAAGCACGCGTGCACGGGATGACTCGCTAGCGCTCCGGCGCTCTCGGCCGCTTGCCCGATCGGCCGCGCGAAGCCGATGGGTCGCGTTAAAACTCTAGGGGGTCCCCCCCTTCTTGCCCCCCACCCTAAAAAAACGTGCACCTTGGCAATAGGATGTGGTATACCTTGGGAATGGACGTATCAACCAAGGTTCTTGTTCGTCGCAAGCGTCGCCACGAGGGGAACTTGTCGGAGTGTTGTGGATGCAAGCGTATGTTGCCCAGGCAGCGTTTTCGCGTTCGGATGCGTGGTGGCAAACCCGTGCTGAGACCGAGGTGTCGTGGTTGCGAAAAGCCCGAGAAGGCGGTGTCCAACCACAAGCGTCGAACCCGGACGCGGGGGAGTTTCACGGCTCGGGACGTACAGAACCTGGCGTACGCGCAGGGCGGGAAGTGTAGGAAGTGTTTACGGTCGCTGTCGGTGACTGGGTATCACGTGGACCACATCGTGCCGATTGCGCGGGGTGGGTTGAACACCATCCACAACATTCAGTTGCTTTGTCCTAGGTGTAACTTGAAGAAGGGGTGTAAGTGATGACCACAGAGGAGCAGTTGACGTTCGCGTTGGCCCAGGCAGAGTTCTGGCGGTTGCAGTATTTGTCTGCAAAGAACGTGACGGACAAGGAGTTGGAGTTCGTGGTTCGGAGGGTCACGGCGACGGCTGTGAAGGAGGAGCGCGAGGAGTGTGCGAAAGCGTGTGAAAGTTTGTTGGACGAGGGTGAGGATAGTTACGTTGTAAACAGATGTTTAGTAGTCATCCGCGCAAGGGGGAACAATGAACAGGGATGACATCATTCACATGGCGCAGCAATGTTGGCCTAGCGGCCCCAAAGACATTTGGGCTGCGGATATGCACTTGCCTCGTCTTGAACGCTTCGCCGCCCTTGTCGCCGCCGCCGAGCGCGAGGCGTGTGCGGTGGCGGCGAAAGAGTTCCTGCAAGATGGCTCCGGTCACGGGGAATTTCTTGGAAATCTTTTGGCGCAGCACATACGGGAGCGGGGAGAAAAGGCATGAAACTAACTGTTGCCTATCCTAACGGACAATCGCTTGAACTTATGCGTGTGTCGATGAGGCACTTGAACTCAATTGAGGCAAGAGAAGGCGAGCCTAAAGGTATGCCCGTCTTTTGGGCGGTCAATGAAGAGGGTTACATCGTGTTGTGGCCCAAACCAAGCGACGAGGTGTTGGCACATGACCCGCGATGACTACTACAACATGGCGGTAGCGTCTGGGCTGTGGCAGAGCACTCCGATCTACGATACCGCGCCGATGGCGGTATCCCTGATGCGGTTTGTGGAGATGGTGGCTGCGGTTGAGCGCGAGGCGTGTGCGAAGGTGTGCGACGATCAGCATATATCGCTTTATGAACACGGCTTACCGATAATAGCGCATGGAGCGCGGTTAACCGCGATTGCCATCCGCGCAAGGGGGGAAAAGCCATGACCCGCGATGACATCATTCGACTGGCGCGTGTGGTAATCCCAGAAAGCGCGGCCTTTGAATTGAAAGGGCATTACGAGATTGAACGCTTCGCCGCCCTTGTCGCTGCCCATGAGCGTGAGGCGTGTTTAAAGGCATTTCGTGATTTACAAAACGGTCGCGACGATCCGATTAACGGTGATGATTGGGATCAGGGTTGGAGCGCAGGTTGGCATTCGGGTGTGTTCGATTGCAAGGATGTTATCCGTGCGCGGGAGGAGAACCCGTGATCTGCACGACATTGAATCGAATTCGAGTACATGATCCGTGTGTTGAAGGTTGGAAAAAACTTCTTCAGCATCTTGGCAAAACAGAAGCCGATGACGAGCCGCTACCGTTTAGCGTCATTGTGGAATCAAACGGAATGGAAAACGCTTTGTGGGCGTGTCGCACGGTGCCTGAGCATGACCGCGAGTG
>Ga0007867_1000085_pt1 | contig 38806 bp, 44 predicted proteins | sample CryBogCBH25Aug08_FD_71224 | JGI IMG/M metagenome (GOLD analysis project Ga0007867, IMG submission 71224) | Freshwater microbial communities from Crystal Bog, Wisconsin, USA - CBH25Aug08 | ecosystem: Environmental > Aquatic > Freshwater > Lake | place: Crystal Bog, Wisconsin, USA | collected... | reverse complement strand
GGTATCAGGTACAGGCACTGTGTATGCAGCCACTGTAAATGCAGCCACTATTGGTAATGCAAGTGCCAGTTTAATTGGCTCTACTGTAAGTGCAACAGGCAATGTCACAGGTGGCAATGTAATTGCTACTGGTGTATTAATATCATCCAACACAATTAGTGTTGCAGGTAATATCACTGGTGGCAATATATCAATTGGATCAGGTGCAAGTACCGCTGGAAGTTATAGCGCAAGTGGCAATGTCACAGGTGGCAATGTCATATATGGCACTGGTGTTGTGAGTGGTACAGGTACTGTGTATGCAGCCACTGTTAATGCAGCCACTATTGGTAATACAGGTGCAGTTCACAACGGAACTACTGTTAGTATTACAGGCACAGTAACTGCTGCCAGTGTAGTTGGTGGAGTAATGACTGGTAGTTCAGTTAGCGTAACAGGCACTGTGACAGGATCGTCATTCTCAGGATCAGGCTCTGGGCTAACATCTATACCGGGTGCCAATGTCACCGGTACAGTGCCCAACGCCACCACTGCTACCTATGTCACAGGACTTACCAGTAGTAATGTGACCACTGCACTAGGATTTACTCCATACAATTCTACCAATCCTAGTAATTATCAAACTACATCCGGCTATGTGGCTCAAGTTTCAGGGTCCACACAGTCCAATATCACCACTGTTGGCAGTAGTTTGACAACATCAGGTACATTGACTGTAAATAGTTCAAATAATGGCACTGCCATATCCAATGGAGGAACCAATGGCAGCGGCAATATTGGTGCAAGCGGCGCAACATTTAACACTGTGTTTGCCAAAGCAACCACTGCACAGTATGCTGACTTGGCAGAAGTTTATACCGCAGATGCAGAATATCAACCTGGAACTGTGGTCAGTTTTGGAGGTATACAAGAAATTACTATTAGCTCTGGAAGTCACAACACACAAGTTGCTGGCATAATTAGCACGCAACCCGCTTACCTAATGAATTCAACACTAAATGGAGAATACACTGCTGCAGTGGCACTGACTGGCAGAGTTCCTTGTAAGGTAGTAGGAATCATACACAAAGGCGACAGACTAGTGGCCAGCCCAATTGATGGTGTTGCTAGCCCACTTGATATGGCTCAATATCAACCTGGTTGTATAATTGGCAAAGCACTGGAAGAATGGAACTCAGCAGAAATAGGTATTATTGAAGTTGCAGTTGGCAGAACATAATGCAAGCAAGATATCGTCAAGACTACGCCGGAGAATTTATTATATTAGAAAGTCGCTGGGTAGGCGGTAAAAAAATTGAAAAAAGAGAATGGATCGAAAATCCCATTCAAAATCAACATATATCTGGCCGAGCAGTTTGCATTGGCAGCTCTTTTGATCAATTCAGATTTGATTACACTAAATTACAACGGCATCGAGGAGGTTTGTTAGGATCAAAAAAGGTACAGACCTACGGTGTTGGCAATATTACTCAAGAAATGCGATTGGATTTTGCTGTAGAATTTGATCAAGCCAAACTTAAAGAAATCATATTGACCAAGTACCAAGAAAATAATATTGTGTACACTAATCCTAGAAATTGTATAGATATACCTGGAGAATTTTATTTGATTCCTTTGGCCCCCAGATTAATAGAGATAGCAGCCATACTTTATCTCGCGGCATTTGATGGACATCAAGAGATATTTTTACTTGGATATAATATTGAAACTCCTGTGAATCAACCATCGTGGTTTAATCAAGTCAGGCAAGTCATGGATACCTATGCAGGCGTAAAATTTTATTTGGTAGGTGAAAAAGCCAACATGCCTGACATCTGGATGGAAGCAGCCAATGCTGAACATCTTACCTATGGAGATTTTATTGGCTACTGCGATATCTGAACTTGTTGCTCCATGGTCAAAATTTTGTCTTGTACAGATTCAATATTGACTGTTGACCATAGTCCAGGATGCAACGGTCGCGGAAGATTTCCAGAAGAGATCCACGCCCATCCCACATGTTCGTCATTTAGATCAGGCCGGAATTCAGTTGAAATACTACAAAAAAACGTATGATAAGCAAATTTACCGTCTGCAGTGGTAAATTTTTCTAAAGGTACTAATCTTAGATAGTCAGGCATTGCACCAAGTTCTTCTTGACATTCTCGAGTAATACACTCTATTAGCGTTTCATTTACTTCAACTTTACCGCCAGGTAATCCCCATGTTCCAGGATTTTTTGCATCATTACGCAGCAAATAAAGATAACGACCTGTGTCAACTGCGTAAAACCATACACCCACTGCAGTCACAGTACAAGACTCCATTCGCCTCCCTTGTAAAGTCCTTGATAACTTTTAACCCATGTGGTACCAGTCCATTGGTACTGTATTTCTGTGGTTATATTTGTAACATATTGTATGTTATTAGGGCTTGATGTACTATCAAATGATACTGCCCATCTCTCCCCGTTGTATTCCACAATGTCATTAGCATGTGCCACCAAAGGTTCACCATTTTGTCCTTGCCACGCTGTAGGACTTGTACCGTCCCAACTACCAGTATCTTCAGTAAACAAGTAACGTTGTCCCTGTGAGGCAGGGATTAATCCTGCGCCTGGCCCACTGGCCAATGGATTTATAACTGCAGTCAGTGGTGCTAATGTATTAGCAGGTGTCGTGGCAGTGTTTACTGTAAACAACAAAAATCTGTCATCGGTAGGATCATATGCCACGGTACCCATAACGTCAGTGCCATCTGGTTGTTCTAGTGTGACATAACTGATGCCAGGCCTTAGATTTCCGTATTGATTTACAATGTCATGCCACAACAAATTGCTAGGCGGATTATCAGGAGGTGTTAAATTTGTGTTAGGCTCGTTTATCACTTGATTTTGTGCCAATGCTTGCAGTTTACCGTCCAGCAACAACACTTGGTACGCCCAAGGAGTGATCTGTTGACGAGTGCCTAACAACAAATCGTTATCTAATACTGCATTGTTGATGTCTCCGTCAGCATCAAACACACTCATTATAATACGCTCAACCACACCTAATTTTTTGACCTTGGCTGGCGAGCTGATCCACATAGGTAATTTAAATGTCAGCGTGCAAATATCTATGGGATTTTCTGTACCCACCGGAATAGTACGACTGGACCAATTGACATCGTCAAGATACAACACAGTCAAACTTGTCCAGTCTATGTAGTTATCAGTACTTTGTATTTCTAAACTGGGATTAAACAACACTAGAATTTGTTCTAGCAATTGCATTTTTTGATTGGTATTAGAAGTCCAAATATCCAACTTTATTGTACACTCAAAAGGCACTGGCATCAGTCTGTCAATGGTAAATGCATTGCCTTGCGTTTGTTCATAGGTGTCAGTCATAGAATCGTAAGTTCTTTGTCTGACCTGTATGGTGCCAACAAAAGTGGGATCTTGTATTCTGGGACGATCGTACTTTAAATCTGTAATGTAAAATGTCATCAATGGAGTGCTAGTCAGTTCATTGGCTGAGTTTTGTTGAATCACAGTTTGAGCTTGACGACTTGAATCTCCGTAACGTACAGGTACACGAATCAGGGTGTCATTTTTGCCCATTTCGTTACGGCCATATTCAACTTGAAAGTTGGAAAATATTCTGGCGAACTGCAACAAAAATCTTCGTATTTGTTCGTCATAAAAGAAAGATACAGCCATTTATTACCTTCCGGGTGGTCTTGGATTGGGTGGCAAATTGCCACCCTGATCGCCATTGTCGGCCAATGGTCTGAGTGCTTCGCTGAGACTCTGGCGACTTGGGATATTGCCTAAATCTGCAGTATTCACAGTGTATGTATTGTTTATAAAACTGGCTCGTTGACTTCCATCAATAGGTGCCAATGGGTCATTGGGACCAAGTGTGAGATTGGTTCTCACACCGTCTTGTATAGCAATCCAGGCCTTGCCGTTGTACCTAAACAACCGATTTGGATAGTAATCCAACCGTAGTACATAAGCACCTGTGGCAGGATGCGGAGGAAAACTAACACCTGTGGTTACGGGCAACCCGTTTGGTGTTGTATCATCACCTGTTAAATATCCATTGGTATAGCCAAATCCTGTGGGTGTTACACCCTCGCCAGGTTGATTGCCAATCAGTGATCCAGCATTATCAGTGCTGAGACCAGTGCTGGCTGGTTGCCCATCTGGATAAGTTGGCAACACATAAAACAATGTGGTATCGTATCCGCTGAGTGGCACATCTGATTCAGCCTGGGTCAACAGTGCATCGTTGAGTTCAAGATCTTTGGGGCGAGTGCTCATTTGGTCTCCCACTGTGGTAGGATTAGGAATAGGTGTCCAGTAGTCAGTGTTGGATATATCAGTACCTGGGGGCACGTTTTGTTTGGCCATGAAGTAGTTATCGCCAGAATTAACCACACTGTTGGCAGGATAAAAATTGCCATCGTCCCAGATGTTTTCAGGCATAAACGGTTGATTAACAATCTGTTGAAATTCTTGTGCATTGACCATGGGTGTGGCTTTCACACGCCAAAGATGTGGCAACCAAGTTTGACTAAAGCCTTCAGATGCATATGAAGCATCTTGTATGACATAATACTTAGGCAATGCTTTTGGTATAGCTGGATTAAGTGGATAGTAATCAATCAAGTTAGGCACTTCAATTACATCGCCACTCATGAGTTTACGCCCAAATGAATCAATCATATAATTGTAGTGAAATGTTATAAACAGTGTGTCATTGTTTAAAAACAAACCAAATTGCGTCAAATCAAAATCAATATCTTGTGTACGATAAACTCCACGCATCACATACACATCATTGTCGTAGGCACGATCTCTGTTTTCTAACAACAACAAGTCTTCAATGAACAATGGACTGGTGCTGGTATAAACTGGTAAGGTAGCATCGTTGTTACCAGGATTTTCACTTTGATCCAATATAGGACCTAAATATTTGTGAATATAAATGTCAAGTCCACCCACAGTGAACATTTCTTTGATGATTTTATCAAAAAATTGGTAATCGTTGGTTCGATTGGGACGGTATAGACTTAGGCGTGGCATAGTGTTGTATTTATGGACCAGATTGACAACAAACTCAACTTTGAGTATAATTACTGTATGGAGCATTTAGAACAACGTCTTAATGATGTCAAAATTCGTATTAGCAATCTTAAAAATAAAACGGCTCGACGAGACCTAGTAAAAATGCACAATACAGTGTTGGCAATTTTTGAAGAAATTAGTCGTGAAAGTGTTGAATGTCGCCGTATGCATAAAACAACAGCACGATACGAAAAACTAATACTAAATGCTACAGATCAAATTGAGCACCTGGAAAAGTACCTTGTGTTTGCATGTTTAATGTCTGGTTGACTCCAAATACTCAATTTGCTATAATATACACTTATTGGAAAGGAGATGCTATGACTGTGACTGTTGCTAAAATAAACGGTAAAATTGTTCAAGTTGTCAGCGTTCGCGATCGTGTGGCTTTTTCTCCAGTCCGCGGATGGGTCTGCGTTACTCCGGATGTGGACAAAGCAGATCGCGCCAAACACGACTTTAAGTGGGTGCCTGCCAGCACTCGTTTTGAATGGGTCAGAACTTTTGATTTCAAGGAGCCAACATGAATGCTGTAAAACAACCTACAATTCGACTGCTAAACCCCAAAAGCTCTGATACCAATGTCATGGGTACAGAACCCACTTGGAAAATTCAACCTATTAAAGAACGTGTAAGTGCGCTTAGTAAAGCATTTTCTTGGTACAATTATTTCTACGGCAAAAAAGATGCTAGAGAAATGATTGTGAACTATTTGGAATTGCATGGACGCAAAGCAGATGTACGACTACTCCGTGGTGTGAGTGATGCAAATATCAGACTGACCACCGGGTGGTTGTGCCGTATGAGCATGGTAGGTTTAGAACTCAACGAGCATGAACAAGTCAAACTTGATAATATGTTGAAAGAATGCTTACAAAGCAAACAGCAAGAAATTACAGAAGTGATAGTAGACGACACTCCGCGTATGACTATCCAAGACCGGTTGCGTGAAAAAGTCAGTGAGTGTGCCGGCGAACTTGACGGAATGTTTGACGAGTTCGTTGCATCTGGTGCCAAGATGTCAGCAGACTTCAAACCAATTGTGTTGATGCGTGGACTAAACATAGCACCACAAATGATCAGTACTCTGAGTGAAATTTGGAAAGCTCGCCAAGCAGAATTTGAAGAAGTGGCTAAGGGAAAAGATTCACAGTTGACAGAAGGCTATCGACATCTCTCTAAAATTCAATTGCGTAATGTGTTGAAGTTTTGCGAGACCGTGATCAATGACTGCGGTGCTTACATTCAAATTAAAAAAGTTGAACGTAAACCACGCAAGAAAAAAGCAGTCAGTCCAGAAAAACAAGCCAGCAAATTCAAGTTCCTGGCCGAGTTTGCTGAACTCAAACTCAAAAGTTTGCAACCCAGTCAGTTGATTGAAAAGTCTGAAGCATGGTTGTACGACACTAAAAAACGCAAGTTGATTCATGTTGTGGCCGACGATTACAGTAAGACATTTACTATTAAAAACAACAGTATCATTGGATTCAGTACTGTGGAAACTCAACAAAAAACTCTGCGCAAACCTGCAGAACAACTCAAAGGAATAGGAGCAGTGGGCAAGCCTGCGGCTCGTAAATTCTACAAAGATATCAAAGCTACAGAAGTGGCATTCAATGGTCGTGGCACTGAGAATTTGATCATACTTCGAGTGTGGTAAATAGGCAATGATTGATCCAAAAATCCAATGGCCAGACGATACTCCCAACGATCCTAGACTCTATGTGCCCAACGTTGAAGTTTACATAACCAACGTATGTAATATTGCCTGCACCAATTGTAATAGATATAACAACTACAATTTCAAAGGTCATCAACTTTGGAAAGACTATGAATTTGTTTATCAAGCATGGTCTGAAAAAATTCGTTTACAAAAAATAACTATACTAGGCGGAGAACCATTGATGAATCCTAGTGTGTGCGACTGGATTCGTGGACTAAATCGTATATGGAAAAAACGAGTTCAAATATTAACCAATGGTACACGACTTAATCAAGTCACTGGACTTTATGATGCTGTTGCAGAGTACAGAGCCAGTGGCGGAAATTGGATAGGAGTCAGTATTCACAACACCGACGAATTAGATAGATATTTTGAAGAAATACACAAATTTTTACAAGGACCTATTAGGACCTGGGTTGGCAAAGATGCAGTAAACGATAGTGGCGGGTCCGCCACTTGGGGTGCCGATTACGCATTTGAAGATCGTAACGGAATACATGTTCATGTTTGGGTATACGACAGTTTTTATAACGCAAACATACATACAAACTTTCAAGGACAACTAACACTACATAACAATGTGCCCAAAGAAGCTCATGATGTTTGTGGCATGGTCAAGTATAAAAACTATCATTTTGTACGTGGAAAATTATATAAATGTGGGCCAGTGGCACTTATGCCAGAATTTGATCAGCAACACACTTTAGCTATATCCGACGAAGACAGATTGTTATTAAACAGTTATAAACCTCTCACTATCACTGAGTTTGATCAAAGAGGCACTGAATTTTTACATAATATAGACAATGTAATTCCGCAATGTAAGTTTTGTCCTACAAAATTTGTAAATCATAAATTGATTGCAACAAGTAAAAAACAAAATGCTACCGGAGTCTTTTCGTCGTGATAGATTTATACGGACCTCGCCGACTGTCTTTTATACCTTTTGATGACGATCCTAGAATATATCTACCAAAAGCTGAATTTTATATAACAAATGTATGTAATCTTTCCTGTGACAACTGCAACAGATTTAATAACCATAATTTTACAGGATGGCAAAATTGGCAAGATTATCAAGATATATATGTTAGATGGGCAGAAAAAATTAAAATTGATCAGTTGGTAATTTTAGGCGGCGAACCATTGATCAACCCGAGTATATGTGACTGGATTCGTGGCCTTAATCGTGTATGGCATAGAGGAGTACAAATAGTAACGAATGGTACACGACTTAATCAAGTGCCAGGGCTATATGATGCATTGGTTCAAGATGGACGCGATGGCGGCAATTGGATAGCGGTAAGCATACACAATGCCAATGATACCGAACGTTATTTGGATGAAATACAAAAATTTTTGAAATCTCCAATAATTGAGCTTGTTGGCAATGATAAAATGGGTGCTGATTACGCATTTAAAGATCGCAATGGCCTACATATACATGCCTGGATTCAAGATAGTTTTTATAACGCATCTATCCAACAAAAATTTGACAGATTTGTACTACATGACAGTGATCCTGACCTAGCACATGCAGAATGTGGCATGGTCAAGTATAAAAACTATCATTTTGTACGTGGAAAATTATATAAATGTGGGCCAGTGGCACTTATGCCAGAATTTGATCAGCAACACACTTTAGCTATATCTGACCAAGATAGAGTACTACTAAATTCTTATACTCCATTATCTATTGACAATTTTGATCAACAAGGTGAAAATTTTATAAAAAATATTGACACTGTAATTCCGCAATGCAAGTTTTGTCCTAGCTCTTTTGAAAACAAAAAAATTTTTGCCTTAAACAAAAATAAAAATTCTACTAATTCTTTTAAAATTACCCATAAATAAATGGAACTGGAGTTCCAATGGGCATTCAATCTGAATCATCGCTAGAAACACTTAAACAAGATCTTTTTACCTATGTACGTCACCAATTAGGTGACGGCATAATTGACCTTGAACTAGATGCTGAACATTATGAAACTGCGTATCGTTCTACAATAGGCAATTATCGGCAACGAGCAGAAAATGCCTATGAAGAAAGCTATACGTTTATGGAGCTGGTAACAAATGTAAACATTTACACATTGCCCCAAGAAGTTCAAACTGTGAGGCAAATTTTCCGCAGAACTTTTGGCGATTCAACTGGCCCCTTTGCATCAAATTTTGATCCATTTAGTCAGGCCAGTATGAATGTATACTTAATGAATTTTAATGTAGCCGGCGGTCTTGCCACGTATGATTTTTACAGTCAGTACGTGGAATTGGCAGGACGCATGTTTGGTGCATACATGAATTACACATTTAATACTGTGACTAAAAAATTACAATTGATCCGTGATCCTAAAGGAACTGGCGAAAGTGTGTTACTTTGGACTTATAACTATAAACCAGAATTTAATTTATTAACTGACCCACAAATATCACAATGGATTCGTGATTTTATGGTTGGCAATTGTAAAATGATTATTGGTGAAGCACGTGAAAAATTTGGAACAATTGCTGGCCCTCAAGGAGGCAGTACCTTAAACGGAACTGCAATGAAAGCAGAAGGCAAAGCCATAATGGAATTTTGTATCAATGATCTCAAGAATTATGCAGATGGATCGCAACCACTGACCTGGGTTATTGGCTAAAAATATCTAGACTATTAATTGCTGCTGTGTTACAATACATATATGGCAGATTTAATGATTGATATTGAGGGTCTAGGAACTGGTCCTGACACTACTATTCTTACTATAGCAGCTCAAAGTTTTGATCCTTTGGGCACAGGCTATTACGAGCAAAAATATTATGCTCGTGTAACTTTAGAAAGCCAAGAAACTCGTAGTATTCAACAAGGCACGATTGACTGGTGGGCAACTCAACCAGATGCGGCCAGAAACGAAGCATTTAACGAGCATAATCGTATTCCATTGGATCAAGCTTTGGATGAACTGGGTAAACTAATATGGAAAAGCAAAAGAATATGGGCACAAGGCCCAACTTATGATATGAACATATTGGAACATGCCTACAAAAGTTATAACAAGCCTATACCTTGGCAGTTTTATGCGGTTCGCGACAGTCGCACTGTGTTTGCATTGTGGCCAGGCCTACCAAAGCCTCCTACTAGTCATCATGCACTTGAAGATTGTCGTAGACAAATTAATCTTCTGCAAGAAACACTCAGACATTTAAAAGTCAAGGAACTGATTTAATGATTTTAGGTATTCTTGGTCCTGGTGGATGCGGTGGAACTTTTTTGGATTGGAGTTTACACTACCTGTCAGGAAATACAAATAATTTGGTAATCAATTTAGATTCTGACGCACGTGAACATGTAATAAATCAAACTGTACAGGCAATTGTACATGACCCTTTGCAACACAATACATCACATCTACATCAGAAAACACATCCTAGTAGAAAATCTCTAGACAAAGTAATTTCAATACTTAAAAAAAATAATTCTAACAGGTTGTATACATTTTACTATGTAGACTCAATGACAGCTGATCAGACCAGTTCTGTACACAACGATATAGTAGCCAACTATTCTGATATTCATTTTATTGATTATGTTTTTGCAGAAACTGATATTGATTTAATTTTTTGTTTGCAGTATGAAAAAATAAAAAAAACACAAGTTGAATTTGCCAACATACTGGAAAAAAAAACAAATAAAAAACTGAATGATATTGAGGTCTGGAACAAACGTGAAATTTTAAGTTTATACTATCCTGATTGTTTGAGAGGCCAGTTATTAACAGAAAAAAAATACACAAGTAAAAATAGATTATTATTGCAATTTCAAGATGCATTTTTTAAATTGCCACAGATTATGCAGAAAATTTTTCAATTTATTAATAAATCAATTGATAAATCAAGATGGAATCAGTGGCTGATGATATATCACACATGGTTGTATCGTAACAACATTGAATTCTTTAACGATCTTGATTTTATCATTGATTGCATAGTATCAAATAAAAACATATCGTTAACAAAATATAATATGACATTTGCAAAGGAAGTAGTAATAGCTAGTAAATTACTATATACACATGACATGTCATTGAGATCCACTGGTATATTAGAACTATCTGACAACACAATTCAATGGTCTGATATTTTAGAAAAAAATGTATATCATAATTTAGAAAGGCAAATATGATTATAGGTATATGCGGATTTATAGGTGCAGGTAAAGACACTATTGCTGATTACCTTGTTAATATACATCAGTTTAGGCGAGAAAGTTTTGCCAATTCCCTTAAAGATTCAATTAGTGCAGTTTTTAATTGGGATAGAGAAATGCTAGAAGGAAGAACACGTCAAAGCCGCGAATGGAGAGAACAGGTAGATGTGTGGTGGGCAGAAAGATTAGCAATACCCGAACTTACTCCAAGATGGATATTGCAACATTGGGGTACAGAAGTTTGTCGAAAAGCATTCCATAATGATATTTGGATTGCTGCATTAGAAAATAAACTACGCAACTCTAAAGATGACATAGTCATCAGTGACTGTCGTTTTCCTAACGAGATTAAATCAATCAAAGACGCAGGAGGTATTGTTGTACGTGTTGTTCGTGGATCTGAACCTGATTGGTATGACGCAGCAGTCAGTGTAAATTGTGGCCCACATAACAATTACAGATGGGCGTTGGGAATCAGATTATTAGAAAAATTGCATGTGCATCCTAGTGAATATAGCTGGGTTGGAACTAAATTTGATGCAGTAATAGACAATAACTCTACTATGGATCATTTATTTTTACAAGTTAACGATCTGGTTCAAGATCTCCAGGGCGCCAAGTCAAATCTGCCTTTGTAATCTCTACTGTGCAATTTAAACATACAGTTTTTAAATTACGTAAACTGTTGTTGTTCAAATTGCCGTCTATATGATATACTAAGAGTTGTGCTGAATATTTAGATCTGAATCCACATTGATCACATGTGGATTTTTTCTTGTAACCGGTGGATTTCCATCTTGCCACTGGTATAGGGATTTTTCGTTTTCTTTTAATACAATATTCACACAATCGTCTATATTGTATTTGCCCATTGGGTCGGTGATATGCAATAGCTCTGGCACGCTGATTGCATGCTTGACATATAGGTCTCATTGATTATTTATTATTGAACCTACTAAGTAGGGTTGTGATCTTGGGTTCTTTTATTAATTCTTGCTAAATATCTGTAACTGAAAAAGGATTTTGACATGGCTCTACTATCACCCGGCGTACAAGTTACAGTAATTGATCAAAGCAATTATATACCAGCTGCAACCAATTCTGTTCCATTTATTTTATTGGCCACTGCGTCAAATAAAGTATCAGGTGCAGGAACAGGTATAGCAGTAGGTACTACTGCTGCAACTGCAAATGAAACATTTTTGATTACAAGTCAACGAGATTTGTTGAGCACATACGGAGTTCCGTTCTTTTATAACACTGCAGCAGGAACTCCAATTGACGGCTACGAACTCAATGAATATGGATTATTGGCCGCTTATTCAGCATTAGGAGTTACTAATCAATGTTATGTTCAGCGTGCTGATGTTGATTTATCGCAACTGACTGCATCTTTGGTTAGACCTGTTGGTTCGCCACCTAACGGCACATATTGGTTGGACACAGTCAATAGTCAATGGGGAATTTTTGAATGGAACCAAGTTACCGGTGCATTTACAAATCAAATTCCAACAGTTATAACTAATACTGCTGATCTTGAATCTATGTCCACTGTGCCATTGCAAAGTTTTGGCAGTATTGGCAACTATGCAATAACTGCGACCAGTACTACCCTTCCTGGCTACTACAAACGTGGCGGACCTACCACTAGCCAAACCACTGCAACTGATCTTAGCGATTACTACAACACTTGGGTGTTGGTAGGCAGCAACGAATGGATGACTGCATGGCCTACTGTGCAAGGAACCGCTACTGGCCCTACGTTAACTGTGGGCAATAGCATTGTAATTAATGGTAGCACAATTACATTCTCTGGAACCACGGTTGCGAGTGTATCGGCTCAAATAAATTCAGCAGCCATCACTGGTGTTTACTCTGCACACATCAACAATCAGTTGCAAATTTATGCTAATAGCAGTGCAGCGTCTATGACTGGGACTGTGACAATTGCAAACGGAACAGGAACACCGTTAGCTACATTAGGTATTACTGCAGGCACATATAATGCTCCTGCATATTTGGCAAGCCCTAACTACACTGCTCCAAATTGGAGAGACACTGCAAGTCAACCTGAACCCACTGGTTCTGTTTGGCAAAAAATTAATAATGTAAATTTAGGTACCAATATTATAATTAAAAAATATAATAGTACATTAGGTACATTTGTGACACAACCTTGCCCTGTGTTTTATGGTGATGCCAATGCACTGTACGGGTTGGATCCATCAGGTGGCGGAGCCAATATTCCAGCCGGTACTACATATGCTGAAGTTAATCCATATTATACTGGATTAGATGGCAGCCAAGGCGGCACATCTGGTTTTTTAATTCTTGAAAGATTAACAACTGGACCGACTGTTATTACCGCTAATAATTCAAGTCCAGGGCCATTTACCAGTGGTAATTCTTTTACTATAACTGCAACACAACCAGGAACTGCTAACACAATCAGTCATACTGCAACTCTTGCAGGAACGGCTGCAAGTGACTTTGTTGCAGCAGTGAGTGCTGCAGCAGTACCATATGTTTCATGTAGTATTAATAGCAGTGGGGCCTTGGTATTCACACATACACTTGGCGGTGACATTGCATTGTTAAATACATCTGGAACTCCTTTAACCACTGCAGGATTCAATACAAACTGCGTTGGAGTAAGATATGCCAACGTAAATTCGTCAGCATTGATCCTTAGCAACTGGGTAGGGTCGCCTACTTTCACATACACTGCTAGTAACGTTGCACCTGATCAAAATCCTGCCACTGGACGTTATTGGTATTATAGTGCAGTAGATCAAGCTGATATTATGATTCAGTATGAAGGACAATGGGTAGGATATCAGAATTGTGACTATGATGTAAGGAATTATCCTCTTTCTACAACTAATGCCACTGGCCCACAAATTAGTCCTACTGCACCAACTACGCAGAATAACACTGCAATGAGTCCATTGGTGTATGGTGATTTATGGATAGACACCAGCGACTTAGAACTTTATCCAGTGATAAATCGCTGGCAAAATGTCAACGGTCAAGATCAATGGGTGACAATCAACAATGCTGACCATACAACAGAAAATGGTATTTTATTTGCTGATGCACGTTGGGCACCAAACGGAACAACGGACCCAGTTAGTGATCCAATACCTAGCATTGTTAGCTTGTTGACCAGCAACTATCTTGACCCTGACGCACCAAATCCTGCATTGTATCCACAAGGAACATTGTTGTTTAATCTACGAAGATCTGGATATAATGTAAAATCATTTGAGTACGATGCTTGGAATCTTGGAGCGTATCCAGCCTATAATTGGAGTTCTACTACAGCCTATGCTATTGGCGATCGTGTGATTTACGATAACATAGTATATGTATGTATGGAAGCTGGTACTAATCATACTCCTTCTTCAGTATCTGCTTACTGGAGTCAAATCACCAATAACAATACCTGGAATACTGCCAGTGGATTGCGTGTTGACGGATCTCCTTATATGGGAAGACAAGCACAACGTCAAATCATTGTAGCTGCACTAAAGAGTGCGATTGATTCAAACACTACAATACGTGAAAATCAAAATGTGTTTAATTTGATTGCATGTCCTCAGTATCCAGAATTGGCTCCTAACATGGTAGCACTAAATGATGATAGAAATGATACTGCGTTTGTGGTAGTAGACACGCCATTGCGTTTGAGCCCTACAGATGTAGTAACATGGTCTACTAACAATAGCGGACTAGGTGTAGTTACCGGCGATGGATTGTTGACCAATAGTTCATACTCTGCCACATTCTATCCCAGTTGCCAAACAAGCGATCTAAGCGGTAATACAGTGGTACAACCGCCGAGCCACATGATGGTACGTACAATTATTCGCAGTGACAGTGTGAGCTATCCTTGGCTGGCACCTGCTGGCACACGTCGTGGTGTCGTAGACAATGCTTTTAGTTTAGGATATATTGATGCGACTACTGGTACATACACTCGCGACACAATAAATCAAGGATTACGTGACATATTGTATCAACACGATATTAATCCTATTACATTTATTCCTGGCGTGGGTATTACCAACTTTGGTAATCATACGTTGCAAGGCACTGCAACTGCACTAGATCGTATCAACGTTGCACGTTTAGTGGCATATTTGCGTGGTAGACTACAACAAATTGGTAATAACTATTTGTTTGAACCCAACGATGCAATTACTCGTTCACAGATTACTAACTCAGTGACTAGCTTGATGATTGATCTTGTAAACAAGCGTGGTATCTATGATTATTTGGTTGTTTGTGATCTTTCTAACAACACTCCTGCTACAATTGATGCCAATGAGTTATATGTAGATATTGCAATTGAACCAGTCAAAGCAATCGAATTCATCTATATACCATTGCGTATACAGAACACAGGAACCATTGCTGCACAAACAACAGCCTAAGAAAGTCGGGTAAAAATTACCCGACCTTTTTACCATAAATAAACGTATCAGGAGATAGAACACAAATGGCTACATCATCACTAACAAAAATGACAGTGCCTCTGGCCAACGATCAGAGCAGTCCAACACAGGGCTTGATAATGCCCAAACTGAAATATAGATTTAGAGTCTCATTTCAGAATCTTGGAGTCAGCGGCACAGTAACAGATATTACCAAACAAGTGGTAGATTTTACAAGACCCAATGTTACTTTTGAAAATATTGATTTGCCAGTGTACAACAGCACTATCAAACTGGCTGGAAAATATTCCTGGGCAGATGTCACATGCAACGTTCGCGACAGTGCAGATGGCCAAGTCAGCAAACTCATTGGCGAGCAACTGCAGAAACAATTGGATTTTGCAGAAATGAGTTCTGCAGCATCTGGTATTGACTACAAGTTCTTGACCTACTTTGAAGTGCTGGATGGTGGCAACGGTGCAAATGCTCCTGTACCACTTGAATCCTGGAGTCTGCTAGGATGCTATCTACAAGGCGTCAACTACAACGATTTTAACTACGGTACCAACGAAGCTGCAACTATTTCAATGACAATTAGATTTGACAATGCAATCCAAGGCACACAAGGTGGTGGTGGTGTTGGCTTGTTTGTTGGTAGAACTCTGGGCGATGTAGCAACCAGCATCGGCGGCTAATCTATGGCAGGTTTTGCTCAAGACCTGCTTAAAGGTTTTGTTGAAGGAGTCACAGGTAACTACGGCTTCTTAAAAGACTATCGTCACGCTTCTAAGGTTTTTAGAACTGACAACTATGCCTTGGCGCCCAGGGTCAAATATCTATTCCATGTGCAATTCAATATCAATACAGCTGGTATACCTGCACTGAGAAATTTATTCAGTGATGGTAATTTAGACAGTGTCAGTGTGTTAGTCAAGACAGCACAGTTGCCCAACTATCAGTTTGATGTTGAGGTGATGAATCAATACAATCGTAAACGTCTTGTGCAAACCAAAATCAATTATGAACCAGTATCATTGACCTTTCATGATGATACCAGTGATTTGATACGCACTATGTGGTACAACTACTACAGTTATTACTATGCGGACCCAACACAAGGCTACAACAACACACCAAATCTACCAGGAACTTCTGGACAATCGGCCACAATAGGCAATGGGTTTGGGTACAATACCAACGACATATACAATGCTTCCAGAGTAGTTAGCGATTGGGGATACATTGGTGAAACTTACAATAACTCTAGTCAAACCACTGCCAATACCACTGGCAGCAAGCCTCCGTTCTTTAACGATATAACTATCTACGGAATGGCCAACAAACAATTTGCACAGTATACACTGATCAATCCAATAATAACTGGATGGCAACATGATACATATGATTACAGTCAAGGTAACGGAACAGTGCAACACACCATGACCATACGTTATGAAACTGTCAAGTACTACTCTGGAGCCATTGGAGGGCAAACTCCAAGTGAAACAATTCCAACTTTTGCTAATCCTGGAAATTACGACATTGAACCTAGCGATATCACAAGAGCAGGTACTACCAATACTGTGTTTGCACAAGGCGGTATTGTTGCTACCACAGGCGATATTCAAGATTTACAGGCAATGACATCTGGATTCAATGGTTTACAAAATGTGTCAGGTGCAGTACAGGCTGCAGGAGTCAACATCAACACTTATCAACCGTATCCTAGTTTAGTATCAACTACCACATACGATAATTCACAAAGCACATTACAAGGTAGTTTACCAGGACAAATTCAACAGATACAAAACTCAGGTGGCGGAGCATTTTTTCCAGGGCCTCCACTGCCGGTCACTGATCAGTTTGGCGGAACAACAAATTTAACCATTGATCCTGCCAATCCTGGTGGGCCTGGCGGAGCAGGAGGAGCAGGTTAATCATGGGATCAGTTAATGCAATAAATACCAACACTGATCTATCAGTGCGTGTGTTTGATAGTTTTTATAGTTTTTCACAAAATGTGCCGGCAGATGAATACGATGTGGTCAACAGTTATTTTCGTAGTGTGTTTGGGACCACTGATGCAGCTGGTAATTTTACAGTAACACTATTCAGAATTGCAGCACAATCAAAAATACCTGTGCTCACACTGTTGCAACAAATACAAGGACAAAGTCAGCCCCAGTTGACACTGACACTGACTTACTATCTCAACGGTCTGAGAAGTCCCGCTACCTTGTTGGGTGTGAATGTGCCCAGCATCCCTAACTACTACGTGGCCAGAAATATTCAAGCTTAACTATCATGGCCAATTACCGTCAAGGCACTTACCAAGTTCAAAATCCTGACAAGTATGTGGGCAAAAACACACCACGATTTCGTTCAGGTTGGGAAATGAGTTTTATGCATTTTCTTGACACCAATGATAACATATTGCAATGGGCCAGCGAAAGTATATCAATTCCTTATCGTAATCCTATTACCGGCAAGCAAAGCATTTACATTCCTGACTTTTTGATAACTTATCGCACCAAAGATAATATAATGAAAGCTGAGGTAATTGAAATAAAACCCAAAAAACAAAGCATATTGGAAAGCAAAGCCAATGCCAGAGACCGTGCAGTTGTGGCAGTCAACTATGCCAAATGGGATCAGGCCACCAAGTGGTGCAGACGCAATGGGCTTGTGTTCCGTGTGATTACCGAAGACGACATGTTTCATCAAGGCGGCAAGAAAAGATAAGGTTGATTGCCCACGGTAAATATGGGTATGAGAAAACTTGAAGAACTTTTTGACTTACCTTCCTCAGGACAAACACCTGAAGAAACTGCCACTGTTGAACAAACTCAATCAGCTATAACAGACATAGACAACACCATAGACAAAATTGATGCTGCACTGCCTGCGGTACGCAATCTTGATGCGTCGGACGAAGAAATGGATGCATTGGCTACCAAGGCCACAGACACATTTGATAACTTAATGGATCTAGGATTCAATGTAGATTCAAGATATTCCGCAGAAATATTTGCAGTGGCCAGTCAAATGTTGGGGCATGCACTGACTGCTAAAACTGCCAAACTAAACAAAAAATTAAAAATGATTGATCTACAACTTAAAAAAGCAAAGATGGATCAAGGCCGGGAAGAAGAAACACCTGTGGAAACTGCACACGGACAAATACTCAGCCGCAACGACTTGCTGGAACGGCTGATCGGCAATAGAGACCAAAAGATCAAAGACGCATAAATATCATATAGGGAAATATTATGAAACAGTTCAAAGAATATCTAGCGGAAAGTCAAAGAACGTATCACTATCGCATCAAAATGCTGGGTGAAACCCCACCTGACTTCTTGAAAAATCTAGAAGAAAAAATGCAACAGTTTGATATTGTTAGAATTTCTGCACCAAAAACAACACCGGTACAACTCAAACCTGCAGATTTTCCTGCGTTTGCAAACGACAGTGTGACTTCAGTTGACGTAGAACTCAGATATCCTGCCATTGAACCTCAGATCAAACAGCTTGCACAAATTTTAGGATTTGATCCCAATCGTGTGATCATGTTGACTGCGGCACATGAAGACAGTATGGATCTGGAACGTGAAAAAATTGAAGCTGAAAACAAAAACTTGTTGACAGACACAGATTATCCTGCTCCAGATAAACAACAAAAAGCCTTGTATAAAGACTATGCTACTGAATACAACAATCATGCAGTATTGAAAAATGCTTACCGCAGTGATTTTACTGTAGCCGGCGGTAAAACTCCCAAGGCAACTACCACAAATGATTTGCCACAAGGTGTCAAAAGCCCAATGAGCACAATGAAGCGACCCGCCAAGCCAGCTACTGGCGCACAACCAAGAGGATAATGAGATGGACAATTTTTTCTACGATCTAAACAAAAAACTTGATGGCATTCGTGCCAAACCTGAAGCTGGGCAACTCAATGAGGATTACAGTCCTATCAATGAAAAAGGTGAAAAGTGGATACAGAAAGCTGTAAACCCTGCTCACAAAGGTGATCTACACAAGGCATTGCATGTGCCACAAGGCGAAAAAATTCCTGCCGGCAAACTGGCTAAAGCAACTCACAGTTCGAATCCTACTCTGAAAAAACAGGCTGTGTTAGCCAAAACACTAAGAGGGTTGAAAAAAGAAGATATGACCGACGAAGGTAATGCTTTTGGAAAAGCAGTACGTGATGCCAAAGCTGATGGCATTCAGCCTGGCGAAAAAATCAAAGTAGGCGGTGAGACATATCCTGTCAAAGAAGAAGGTATGAGTCGTGCCGCCAAAGGTATGATGAAATATGGCAAAGAGGGTATGAAAGCTCTTGCCAAAGCTGGGCGTGAAGGTCGAGACTTAGACAAAGTTCGTAACAAATACGACAAGTATGATGAATCTGCAATGTATGAAGCTGATCCTATGGGGCTTGAAGAAAAACTAAGTGCACCTCAATTAAAGAAATTTGCCAAACTTGCACCTCCCCGAAACAAAGTTACATTTGCTGACAAAATTGCTGGTGCCAAAAAAGAAGTTGACGAAATGTTGGGCGATGTGGCAGCAGATGCCATGAGGTCAGCAGTTGGTAACATCAAGAAAAAACATTCAGGTGAGATGGATGAAAGCTGGGATGACATGATGAAAGATGTCAAACATCGTGCTCATAGCACCTCAGGTATGAAAACTGGTGAGCGCAAACGCAGTTCAACTGGTGGCGAAATTGAAAAAACTGCCACAGGCTTGCGCCACCATGCTAAGTCACATGATCACGATGATGATGATAAAAAATCTGATGATGCACCAAGAGGCCGCGGACGTCCCAAAGGACCAGAGAAAAAAGCAGAGCGTGTGACTGGTAAGGCATGGAAACACAAAGGTGGTCGTAAAGTCAAAGAAGGCGAAGACGATCTTGAAGATCGCGGCGAATATGATCGCGAAGGCGACATGGTCAAAGACAATCTGCATACCATTCGCAGAGAAGCCACAAGATTAGAAAAAATTCTTGGTGATAACGAAAACTTACCAGAATGGGTAGAAGATAAACTGGCACAGGTCAAAGGCATGATAATGTCGGCTTCAGAATACATGCAAACTCAACATGAGCGTGATGTGGAAGATGAAACTGGTGAAGAAGGCATTACCATGGGAGAACGTGCAGTAAGTAAGGCTCAACGCAGAGCTGCCGGTATTGCACATGCTGCTCAAAAAGGTGAAATACCCCAGAGCAAACTACGTGGAGCATCTAAAGAAATGGCCAAAATGGCAAAAGGCGAATTGCATAAATTTGCAGCCACCAAAGAAAAAGGCCTGCCTAAACATGTTGAAGAAGAAGGCACAGACAAACGTGATCAACATGCTGAAAAAGCCGGCCGTAAGGTAACCAAAGATCTTGAATATGACATGGGCCACAAAGGCAAAGATGACAACAAAGCCGAACGAGCCGGACGCAAAGTCACCAAAGATATTGAGTATGATGAAAAACATAAAAAAGTCAAAGAAACTACCAGTTCTGGTAGTGTAGCGACTGCAAGTACAAATGGCAAAGCCAAAACTGGCGGCATGAGTTTTGGCAAAGGTGTATATGAAGGTATCAACAGTCAAGTTGAGCGCATGATCACAGAAGGTATGAATGTCAGTGTAAACATGACACAAGGCGATGACGGGCAACCACACAAGAGTATCACGGTCAGTGCCGAAGGTGAAGAAGCTGAAAATCTAACACAATTGTTGCGATTGGCTGGTATGCATAAACAACCAGAAGAGTCTTGTCCAACCTGCGGATCAGCCCCATGTGGTTGCGATGAAAACGTGGCAGAAAATGCTCCTGATTGGCCAACCAATCCAGAATCAAGTCCTAATGCCATGCAGTATTCAGGCGGATTAAATGGTCCCAAATCAACTGGTCAAACAACCACACCTGTGATAGCTGGACAACGTCAGCGCATGAGCACCATGGAAGAAAATGTTCAAATTGAACGTAGTTTGTTTAAATTATTCAACACATACAAAGCATCATGAAATCATTACGCGAATACATCTCTGAAAGTGAACAATGGATAGACACTCCGGCCGCTGGTGATGACTTTGCGTTTGAATTGGCTGACGGTACCCTGGTTGAAACTTACATTCTTGAATCAACTGAAGATGGCATACTGTTGGCTGCCAATGACTCTATTATCACTGTGTTGGCTGAATGGCAACAACTCGTGGATCCCTTAGAAGACTTGACTGAAGATGTTGCGTTGGAAACCATGGGCTATGGTGGATCCATGGGCGAAGACGAAATGGACGAAGCAGAATATCACGGACGCAAAGTGCCATTGGGTAAACCCATGAAAGGCGATGTAAAGAAATCTAAAGTGTATGTGAAAGATCCCAAGACAGGCAACATCAAAAAAGTCAATTTTGGCGATCCCAACATGCGAATCAAAAAATCCATTCCGGGACGTAGGAAAAGTTTTAGAGCAAGACATCATTGTGAGAACCCAGGATCGCGACTAAAAGCCAGATATTGGTCATGCCGTGCGTGGTAAACAAAGGAAAATAAAATGGCAAACGTATACACTTCGGTGTCAAATGCAGTATGGTACACAGACAAATGTGAAATTGTTACCACTGGTAATGTAAACTACAATGTTTATGTGCTTAATGTGGCTGAACCAATAACGTTTGGCGGCTACACTGTGAATGGCAGTGCTACTCTTAACACCACACTGTTTACTGCAGCCAATGTTGTTGGAGCAGCAATCACAGGTATTGGTATCGCAGCCAACACCACTGTGTCATCAGTTACACTGGCCGCTAATTCAGCCATTACTGCACTCACGCTGAGTGCCAATGCTACAGCCAACATAGGTAATGCTAGCAGTTACAATCAATTTGTGTTAGCTTTGCCAGCACCGGGTAATCTGTACAGTTCTGCACCGCAAGTGGCGGCCAACAGTCGCCAACAGATTTACGTGGGTGCAGGAAACAAATTAACTATCACTGGCTCTGGATTTACTGCAAGTGAATTAGGCACAGCAAGTTCAGCCACTGCAGGATTCTAATCATGAGAGCAAGTGAATTTATCCAAGAAGGATTTAGTGCCCGGCCCAAAGCCAAGATGCATCCAGATCATGCTCAGGTGCAAAAAGGTGTGCATTTGGCTCGTGATCCCGGCGGGTACGATCGTATCTATCACATGAATCGACTCATGATGGCTGCAGCATGTGCCGACGGCAAAGATAAGAAAAAGATTCCTGGAGTAGATTCTAGTTCTTGGTACGAAAAATACAACACCATACATCCTTACACTGAACAAGAACACAACATGATTCATCAGGCCATGGCCACAGTGCCTACAGATGGTGGGCCGATTGTGGATGATCATAGAAGTCTTGAACCAGAACATGTGCATCGAGTTAGCCCTGTCAAAGGATTCAAGGGCTATGCAAGATGAGAGCTCAAGAATTTGTAACAGAAAGTTCAAGAAGCAAGCTTGAACACAGTCATGCTGATGCTAGTCCCAGCAGTATAACTTCTGGCAACAAAGAAACTTTCTACGATGGTCGTAGCTACGATGCCTATCGTGTTGGGCTACTTACTGGCATGCATCCTGACGATCTTGAAAAAGCTGATGTACATAGTTGGGTCAGCAACATGGCTTTGTACAACCCATATACCCCAGAAGAACATGACAAAATTGCTCGGGTGTTAAAAAAAATGGGACACACCATAAAACAACACGCTCCAGGCGGCAGTCACGAACCTGCAGACACTCATAAAATTAGTCCAGTGGCCAAGTTCCAAGGTTATTCAAGATGAGAGCGCAAGAATTTGTACGCGAATCAATTGAAAAGTTCGCACAAGATGAACTCAGAGCCATGCCAGGCATGCAAAAATTCAATGCATTAGATAATTCAAATCCTTATCTAATGTGGAGATTCATGGTTGCAGCTGCCGGAGAGCCTGAATTTAGTATGGATACTGAAAGCCCAACAAATCAAAAGTTTGTAACAGTAGCATACACAAAAGCTGATCAAGAGATTATAAATGCCACTGCGAAAACTCTAGGAGTCAAAGGTACTCTGGTCAGCACCATGGGTTCACAAGAAGCAACAGATGTAGGTAAGACTAGTCCAATCCGAGCATTCAAAGGATATCCTAAATGAGAGCGCAGGAATTTATTCGTGAAACTCGTGAACGTTTGCCAGCTGGTGCAAAAGATCCATTGGCTCATGCTTTTTATTTGCCAGGTATTCGTAACAATGATAGTTATCGAACTTATAGATTGAGCACAGCAATAGCACGAGCTAGAGCGGATGCCAGTGAAGGGACAGAACATTTTCCAGCCTGGGACAGTGAAAGTGCATTTGGCGAAAATTCTGTAATAGTAGGAGCCAACGATTCCATTGAAGGTGTTATAGATCGAGCACTGGCCATGACTGGCTACGGTGGTGGAAAAGTTGCAGTAGGCAGCGCACGTAGTCATGAACCTGTAACAGTGAACCAAACCAGTCCAGTTCGACCATTCAAAGGATACCCAAGATAATGTGTGTTGTGATTGCCAAATATTTTGAAGACACAGGTTGGGTAGCTGTGAAAAACCGCGACCGTAATTATACACCTGAAATTAGTTTTAATCGTGTCGAAGATGCCAATGGAATAGAACGACTGCTGTTTGAGGATGATGTTACCAAATACATGGAAGGTATCAATTCAAATGGTGTAGGCATACTCAGTGCCAGCCTTATGGTACAAAATGACGAAAAAGAAATAACTAAGTCTGTGAAAGAAAAATCACCAGACGGTGTTAGAATTAAACGTGCACTGGAAAAACACAATGCATTTGATGCAGCCAGAGCTGCCGCTGAATATGAACTGAGTGGCAACAGTATCATTGTTGACAGAGATAACTGTTTTTTGCTAGAAAGCAGTCAGCGCAACGATCGTTATACCTACAGACTCAAAAGAATACAAAAGAATGAAACAGTGGCAAGAACCAATCACGGGATATTGTTGCCCTGGGCTGGTTATCAACGCGGCATCGACGAAAATCAAGAACTCAGTCGTATCAGCTCAGAAGCAAGACTAGTACAGGCTCAAGCAGTGGTTGATCAAGCCCAAGACCCAGAACAAATGATTGATGGGCTCTGTCAAATTTATGTAGATAATCCGCAACTCAATGTGATGCGTACCAGTACTGATCGCAAAAAAATGCGCACCACTGCACAACTCATGGTCATACCACAAGAGCGTACACTGTATTGCCGACCTGTCAGTAGTCATATGACATTTGATTTTTGGAAATTAAACAAACCTGGAGTAGATACCTGGGTAGAAATATTGAGTAATCGCGCACTATATCAAAATGTCACACGTGGCGAACCACCTTTTGGCAATTTAAACAACGTGCATACGGTAGAATAAATATCTGTTCACAAAGGAAATTAAAATGAAAAAAATCTTATTTGCCGTCTTAATGACGGTTATGTCATTGTCAAGCATTGCTTGGACACAACGTGCACCCCAAGATCCGCAGTCATGCCGAGTGCATGCACCTTATGGTTTCCCTCAGACTTCAGGAGTACAACCTATTTGCCGTCAAGCATATCTAGTTGGTTATGATGCTGCCGCCAAACTACCTAAATATGTGATGTATGAACTGCTGCCACAAAATGCATTAGGATGTGTGGCCAGGACCAATGCTTTTGCTGCTGATCAATCAGTGCCCAATGGTGCTACACCACAAGACTATGCAGCCACTGGATACGATAAAGGACACATGGCTCCGGACGGAGACTTGAGCTGGGATCCACAAGTCGAGTACGAATCATTCCTAATGACCAACATGAGCCCACAAGCAGGGTCTCTCAATCGCGGTATTTGGAAACTACTGGAAACTTCAGTGCGTGGGTGGGCAGTACAAGGCAACAACAGCTACACAGTGATTGCAGGTGGTGTGTATAATGCACAAGACAAAACCATTGGCAAAGGTGTTGTTGTGCCACATGGTTTTTACAAAATTGTGATCAACAATCAAACTGGACAGATTGCAGGGTGGGCCTTTCCTCATGTTGCACCATATCCTAACTTGGGCAATGACTTGACCAAGTTCCGTTTGCCTATTGCACAAATTGAGCAAGCTGCAGGAGTACAATTTGCATTTCCTCCAGGAGCACAAGAAGTACCTCCAGGAAAAGAGTGGCCAGTGGATTTTGGTAAGCTAACGCAGGCCAAACGTACCAAGTGCGGTGCCAGCGCTTCTGACGACTGATGAGTAATTTTTATTGTGCGGCTCCCTGGAGGGGCTTGCACATTAATGTCAGAGGCGATGTTAAAACTTGTTGTGCTGGCAACCCTAACATGCTGGGTAATCTTAACAATCAAAGAATTGATCAGATACTTGATGGTCCTAAACTTCAAGAAATTCGACATTCAATAAGTCAAGGACAGTTACACAACTATTGCTCAAATTGCATAGACAGAGAACGTCACGGAGGCGACAGTGAGCGTTCTTGGCACAATTCAGCCAATCCTGATTTTGATTATGCACAAGCAGGAGTACAGTATCATTTCCCAACCATTATCGATGTTAGATGGAATACAACTTGTAATTTGAGTTGTAATTATTGTGGACCGAGAGATAGTTCCAAATGGGCTAGCTTACAAAAGATATCTGTGTCATCTGACACCAGACATTACTATACAGATGTTTGTGATTTTATTAAACAACACTATGATCAAGTAAAAGAAGTAGCACTGGTTGGCGGTGAGCCTTTATTGCTACCAGAAAATGAAAGATTGCTAGATGTCATTCCGCCTGATTGCGTAATCACAATCATAACCAATCTCAGCAATGTACTAGAAGATAATCGCATATTTAAAAAACTCAGTCAAAGATCTTGTGTGGGATGGTCTATAAGTTTTGACAACATTCAAGACAGATTTGAATATGTACGTAACGGGGCAAACTGGAATCAACTGTTACATAACCTTGATCTTGTGCAACTCTTAATGAAGAACAACGGACACTGGGGAGGTATACATGCAGTATACAATTTGTATAATGCCACTAGACTATGCGAATTTAAAAAGTTTGCACAGGATCGTGGGCTAGTTATTAGATGGCAAAATCTAGGAACTCCTGCTGAATTAGATCCTAGAAATTATGGACAAGAAGTAGCTAGCTTGGCTGCACAAGAAATTCAAAAAATGTATGACATGTTTGAAGTTGATGCACAAGAAAAAGCCTTGTTCGACTCAGCATTAACCACGTATAAGTCAAAGGATCAGGCTGATCAACATAGTTTAAATAACTTGAAAAAGTTTGTTGATACCATTGAAAATAAATATCACACTAATAATGCTGGTGATTTTGCCAGACTCTGGCCAGAATTTGGAGATCTATTATGGCAGCAGAAGCAGTCTTAGTCAAAGCCCCTCATAAACGTCAAAGTTTTACAGAAGACCAGTTAGAAGAATTTATAAAATGCGCAGACCCTGACACAGGGCCTATGTATTTTCTTGACAATTATTTTTTCATACAACATCCAACACGTGGTAAAATGTTGTATCATCCGTTTGAATATCAAAAAAGGCTGATCAAAACTTACCATAATCATAGATTTTCAATATCAATGATGCCTCGACAAACAGGCAAGTCAACATCGGCCGCAGGGTACTTGTTATGGTACGCAATGTTTGTACCGGACTCAACTATTCTGATTGCGGCTCACAAGTACACAGGATCACAAGAAATTATGCAACGCATAAGATACGCATATGAATTGTGTCCAGATCATATTCGTGCAGGATGTACCAGCTATAACAAAGGTAACTTGGATTTTGAAAATGGATCTCGTATAGTAAGTGCAACTACTACAGAAAATACCGGCCGTGGTATGTCAATATCTCTACTATACGCAGACGAGTTTGCATTTGTACGACCAGGTATAGCCAAAGAATTTTGGACATCCATATCACCTACTTTGGCCACTGGTGGTAAAGCAATTATTACAAGTACTCCTAACTCAGACGAGGATCAATTTGCACTACTGTGGAAAGGTGCCAATCGTTGCGAGGACAGCTACGGTAATCCTACCATAGTTGGTGTAAATGGATTCAAAGCCTATCGCAGTTACTGGCACGAACACCCAGACCGTGACCAAAAATGGGCTGAAGAACAACGAGCACAATTGGGTGAAGATCGTTTTCGCCGTGAAATGGACTGCGAATTTATTATCAATGATGAGACTTTGATAGCTCCTACCAAGCTGATTGAATTATACGGTATCGAACCTGCATATCGCACAGGGCAGGTGCGTTGGTATCAACGACCCAAACCTGACCGTATGTACGTAGTTGCATTGGATCCTAGTTTGGGCACAGGGGGAGATCCTGCGGCCATACAGATATTTGAAGCAAATACCACAGAGCAGATCGGTGAATGGCGGCATAATAGAACACCCATACCAGAACAAATAAGAATTCTCACTGACATATGCAAGCATATAAATGAAACTGTAAAAGATCCACAAAAAATCTATTACAGTATTGAAAACAACACCATTGGCGAAGCTGCACTGATATCCATTGCAGAGTATGGTGAAGAAAATATTGAAGGATATTTTTTGAGTGATCCCAACAGTGGCAGCTCTGGGCGTAGATATCGTAAAGGCTTTAACACCACACAAAAGCTCAAATTGGCTGCTTGTAACAAGTTTAAAACACTAATAGAATCTGGACGAATGAAAATCCGTAGTATTCCGCTGATTTCAGAATTAAAAACATTTGTGGCACACGGAGTAAGCTATGCCGCTAAACCCGGAGAAACTGACGATTTGGTCATGGCTTCGTTGTTGGCAGTGCGCATGATGCAACTGCTACAAACATATCACACAGAAATGGATAGTCAAATGCGTGATCACGGAGATGTTATTATTGCACCCATGCCCTTTATCAGTATACGTAGATAACGACTAAATACACTACTATGTCACAGCAAAACGCCGCTTTTAAACTTTTTGATCTTTTGACCAGCAGAGACTTTGATCCCAACATGCTGGATGTCCGTGGAAAACCTGCTCCGGATCCCAAACAAGCAGAAATGTTTAGTTTTGAGTTTCGTGCAGAGTCTGGCAAAGACTACGGTACTATCGTGATACTGCTAGGAGACGATGGCGAACTCACTGTGTTCTGTGCAGACAATGTGGGCAAGACCATGGAAGGTGAGGACAAGCAAAGCTGGTTTAGTTTCCTTGAACAACTCAAAGATTTCAGCATCAGAAATCACATGAGTTTTGGCATAAAGAACATCAATCGATTGCGTTACAGCATGCAAGGTCAGGCTGCAATCAAAGAAGGATTGTTTGAATCCTGGTCTGGCAATAGAACTACCAGCTGGCTAGGCCCTGCCACTGAAGCAAGACTCATGGTCAAACACAAACGCCCATTAGGTGAAAATGACGCACGTTTCCGTTATGTAGAAAGTCTATACATTGAAACTGCCGATGGCGAACGTTTCCGATTGCCATTTACCAAACTGTCAGGTGGCCGCGCCATGCTAGAGCATGTGCGGCAAGGCGGCAAGCCTTATGATCCACGTGGTCAACACATTGTAGGCATAGTTGAAGAACTCAATGTGCTGAGTCGTTTTCGCAGAGCCAATCACGGACAGATATTTGAAGGTGACACAGGACAACTGGTCGAAGAAACCAACACCTATTACGAAAATTTACAACGAGTGATCAAAGGACTTGGCGCAAGTCAAGGCTACACAAACTATTTTGAAAGCTGGCAACCTGCAGAAATAACCGAGCAGGATGTGGTAATTGAAGGACTGAAGAATCTATTTGTGACACAAAGTATAGATTCCAGAATTGAGGCAGCACTACCCTTGCTGGCCCGTATACAACAACAAGGACAAGCTATGAAAGAAGCCAACATATTTGAAGCCTGGGCCAACCGCCTGGTAGAAGGAACTTGGTCAGTGCCCGACACTCCAGAAAAACAAGACAGACTGATCGAACTCATGCAATCAGAACTACCAGTGGGTGCTGATGCTACCAATGCCACGGAAGAACTGTATGACCTGCTGGGCGATGATGTGTTGTTTGATCAATTGCATAACCTTGCTGATCGTGATGCCAACGTTGATTGCCGTGAATTGGTATTCTTGCGTATGCAAGAGTTGAGTGATCATCCTGATGTGGCAGAGGTTGTAAATCGCCTGGATGTGGATGCTGATTACGCAATGAATCCTCCTGATGCGACCAATCCTGCAGATGTTGAGCAAGGCGAAACTGATCAAGAAATTGACGAGTATAAAAATTCTGCACCAGGCGAACCAGATCAGACTGACTTGAAACCAGTGGAAGAAGACATTTTAGAATCAATTCGTCGTGCCGCCGGACTCAAAGAGAATGTTACACTGGATGAAAATGGCAACACATTCCAACATATTTTAAATATCTATAAACGTGATGTCAAAGATTTTGAAGCCACTGGCGAAATGACCGATGCACTATATGATGTGTTGTATGATTACTATTTTGATGACATGCCGTATGGTACAAAAAAAGGCCGCGACGGAGATCCTTATGAGTGGATTGGAGATCGTTTTGCTAAAGATATAGGCATCGACGAAGCTATGGTGCCAATGGACATGGAAGAAACTCCTGTAGACTATGCGACCGAAGAAGGATATGGGCTCAACCCAATTCCAGCTGCCATGGAAGACGACAGTGTTCATAGTGTGGATGGCGGTATGAGCAATAGCCTATTGCAAGATGACGGCACGTGCAATATGAGTGAGGCTGGCCAAATGTGTCCTGTACATGGTATTCAAGAATGTTGGGGTGCGCCCATTCAATCAGCAGTTCCGTCAGTCGTACCTACTCTAGAAAACGTTGAACTACCTGACCTTGGGCTGGTGCGTATGCAACAATTGGCTGGATTTATGATCAAATAAATCTAATTAGAACAACTGCGTCATAAATATCATTGACGCTGACAAACAAAGCGTATATACTACTAACATGTGTATACGCTTTTTCGTTGGTATCACAGGCAACAAAAATACTATCATTGATAGGCAACATATTAAAACTTAAGAAAGGCAACATAATATGGCATCATTAGCAGAAATTAGAGCAAGACTGGCAGCAAGCGAAAACAAAGGTTCACAACAGCAAGGTGGGGGAGACAATTCAATTTACCCACACTGGAACATGGAAGAAGGGCAATCAGCTACCTTACGCTTCCTTCCAGACGCAAACACAAAAAACACATTCTTCTGGGCCGAACGAGCAATGATTCGACTGCCATTCAACGGCATCAAAGGAGAAATGGAATCAAAACAAGTATTTGTTCCGGTTCCTTGTGTGGAGATGTGGGGTGATCCGTGCCCAGTGCTTGCAGAAGTTCGCACATGGTTCAAAGACAAAAGTCTTGAAGACATGGGTCGTAAATACTGGAAAAAACGCAGTTATATTTTTCAAGGCTTTGTGCGTGAAAACCCGATCTCCGAAGATAGAACACCGGCTAATCCCGTTCGTAGATTTATTATCGGCCCACAAATTTTTACACTAATCAAGGGTGCGCTGATGGATCCAGAGTTGGAAGAATTACCTACAGACTACATGAAAGGTCTAGACTTCCGTATTACCAAAACTGCCAAAGGCGGCTTTGCTGATTACAACAGTTCTAAATGGGCACGTAAAGAAACCGCACTCACAGAAGCAGAACAATCAGCAATTGAAAAATATGGCTTGTATGATCTTTCAGCATTTTTGCCAAAAAAACCCACAGAAACTGATCTCAAAGTGATCAAAGAAATGTTTGAAGCATCAGTGGATGGCCAGGCCTACGATGTTGAACGGTGGAGTCAATATTTCCGTCCTTCTGGAGTACAGGCACCAGAAACAACATTGGTGGAGTCAGATGAGTCTTTGGTAATAGCACCAGCAGGAGCAGTCGCACCTGTAGCTTCAACATTTGATGATGATACACCTGTAGCAGCAGCACCAGTGGCATCAGCTAAACCTGCACAAAAAGCTGAAGATATTTTGGCTATGATACGGGCTAGACAAAAACAATAAATTGATTTTTTATTGTATTGATTACAGACCTGGAAGCATGGGCAATACTATTCTTGCTCATGCTTTGTATTCTTGTTCCAAACTAATTATTGACCCAGATATATTATTTTCTCTCGAAGGTAATGCTCATGCGATTAATAATCACAATAAAACAAATTTAATTTCTTGGCACTGTGACGAATACCCAAGATCTGATGTTAAAATTGTTATGAAAATATTGTGTAAAGACTGGGATGAGTTATTAAGATTAAAAATGTCTTATTCAAAATATTGGAAAAAATTACCAAACGTTGGTAATTTTTCTGAGTTTGGATTTACCGATGCAGTTGGGTCATCATGGTTGGAAAATTTAACAATGAAATATTGGACTATGTTTCAGAACAACAAAATGAACAGTGCCCACACCATGTCTGAAATTGTGCTAGGCGAATATCTGTCAGGAAATACAAACAAGTTGCAGTGCATGACTGAACAACAAGGATGGCATTGGGATTTGACAAAAAGTAATAATTTTTATAAAATTATGTTACAAAAAAATGCACAATACTTTGATTGGTTAATCACAATTAAATCAATTGTTGCAAATTGTTTAGAAAACAAGTTTGTTAACATCAATTTAGAGTTTTGGGAAAAAGCAATAACCATTGCAAAAGTTTGTGATATGTCAAACATCAATCCTCAACTATTACATTGGAACACCGAAGAGTATTTTGTAAATAACAATCTATCATTAATAAATTCTTTAAAAAGGCTTAAACATGGGCAAACCATTTGACGTATCAAAGTTCCGCAAGGACATAACCAAAAGCATCGACGGACTCAGCATTGGATTCAATGACCCAACAGACTGGATTTCTACCGGAAACTATGCACTTAATTATCTAATAAGCGGCGATTTCACTCGAGGTATTCCACTGGGTAAAGTTACTGTATTTGCTGGTGATTCTGGAGCAGGTAAAAGTTACATCTGTAGCGGGAACATTATTAAAAATGCACAAGAGCAAGGAATTTTTGTAGTACTGATTGATAGTGAAAATGCATTAGACGAAGACTGGCTCAAAGCATTAGGAGTAGACACTAGCGAATCAAAATTACTCAAATTAAGTATGGCCATGATTGACGATGTTGCAAAAACGATATCAACATTCATGAGTGATTACAAGGCCTTGCCCGACGGCGAACGACCCAAAGTCATGTTTGTGATTGATAGTTTAGGTATGTTGCTAACACCCACAGATGTCAATCAATTTGATGCTGGTGAAATGAAAGGTGATCTAGGCCGAAAACCCAAGGCACTTACTGCACTTGTTCGCAATTGTGTAAATATGTTTGGCAGTTATAATGTAGGCCTAGTATGTACCAATCATACGTATGCCAGTCAAGACATGTTTGATCCAGATGACAAAATATCAGGCGGTCAAGGATTTATCTATGCATCAAGTATTGTTGTTGCCATGAAAAAACTCAAACTCAAAGAAGACGAAGATGGCAACAAAATTTCAGATGTCATGGGTATTCGTGCAGCCTGTAAGGTAATGAAAACACGCTATGCAAAACCGTTTGAAGGTGTGCAGGTTAAAATTCCTTATGAAACAGGCATGAGTCCCTACAGTGGACTCACTGACTTGATTGAGAAAAAAGGCATGCTTAAAAAAGAAGGCAACAGTCTTGTGTTTACTACCAGTGATGGCGAAATTATTAAAAAGTTTCGCAAAGGTTGGGAACGTAACGACGATGGGTGTCTCGACGCTGTAATGAAAGATTTTGGCAACATCAAAGAAGAATATGTGGAAACTGATTTAGAAAAAGATGACTGATAATTATGACATGCTTTTGTTGAGTATTCCGTGGTCTGACGTAGAGCTAGCGGAATGTGGACCTGCGGTACTCAAAGGCATTGCTCAAGAATTTGGTTATTCAATTAAAACTCACGATTTCAATACAAATTTGCTACATACTATTTGCAAATCTGATTCATTTCTTTTTGATTCGCTTCAAGAATATTTTTTATCTTCTTATAATCCAGAATTCCAACATCAAAATTTAATTGACGAATTTTATGATTTTATAATAAAAAATATTAAAAACGAGTCAGATAAATTTAGATACCTAGGGCTAAGTGTATTTTCGGTGTATCGTCAGAGAGCAGCCTGGGAATTAATGCTTAGAATACGAAAAGAGCTACCTGATGTTAAAATTGTATTAGGTGGGCGTGGACTGGCCACTCGACATCACTACAGTGTTGATCATTACCTTACTTCGGCAGAAAAGTTAATTAATTTCAGTGATATTGTAGTTAAACGGAAAATGGCAGATCATCTAATCATTGGAGATGCCGAGGACGCCATAATTGATTTACTTGCTAATGATCATACAGATTCCAAACTAACACACCTCACTGCCAGTAGCAAAAATTTAGATTATCCATTCAGCAACTACGATGATGTAAATTTTGATCTATACAAAGGCATAATGGGGCGGCCTCAATTGTCTGTGATAAGCAGTAAAGGTTGTGTGCGCAGTTGCGATTTTTGTGATGTAGGTGCACAATTTAAAAGATTTTCATTCAAGTCAGGTGCTAAATTGGCCAGCGAAATGATATATCTGGCAGAACGATATCAAATTTATGAATTTGCCTTTACAGATTCTATTGCCAATGGTAATTTAAAGTCACTAAAGGAAACATGCAACGCTCTTGCACTTTATAACGAAACACGTCCAGTGGATCAACGTATTTCTTGGAGTGGCAATTGGATTGCCAGACCTCCTGGCATTCTCAAACCTGATTTTTTTAAAATGGCAGCCAAGTCTGGCTGTAGGCATGTGACCATTGGTGCAGAGTCTGGCAGTAATCATGTATTGAAATCCATGAATAAAAAAACCACAGTTGAAGGTCTTTATTATGAACTCAAGCACATGCACAACAACGGAATTCAATCCAATATTAACAATATTGTTGGACACTGGAGTGAACGATTTTCAGACTTTGAAGAACATTTAGAAATGTTATTAAAACTGGGACCTTACTATGCAGACAATACAATCACCACGGTAAGATTGACCATTTTCAATGTGCTTCAAGATACTCCGGCGGCTACCGATTACGAATATAACGGAATACATGCTGCGGAGGAAAATTTTACTACTCAATGGTACACCAAAAAAAATCCCAGTCTAACAATCAAAGCTCGGTTAGCCCGACTGCTAATCATGTATCAAATGTGCTTAGACTATGGTGTCCCCAACGACGACAGTTATGCCACAATTAACAATTCTGTCAATACTCTCAAAGACAGCAAGGACAAATGGAAAAAATTTTACGATGAAAATTTAGATTTTGATAATTATTTTGTTTGTCCAAGTATTGCAGTACTAGATAATATCTCAGAATTTCTAAACAACAAAATTAAAAAACTATTTCCTGGAACCAAAATTGTCATTGAACTAGATAGTTTTTCATGCAATGGCGATGCTGAATTTGTAGTTAACTATAACAATAAAGAAATTTATAAACAATTGTTACCAAGTGGGCATCACAAGTTAGAATTTGATGTACCATACGATCACGAAAACTCTAATCGTTTGGAGTTTGGGTTGACCAACAAAGCACCAATGGATACGTTAGTAGACAAGCACGGTAACATCCTTGCTGATAAAAAAATACACCTAACATCGGTAAAGATAGAGTCTGTAGAATTACTTAAGGAGCCAGAATATTTTTATCAACAATCGCAGTACTATGAGCAAGGGGCACTAATGCCGGAAGCCAGGCCTGGATTTTGGTGCAATAGTTCTATTGTATTTGAATGGAAAAATTCTTTTTGGATAGCATTTCAAAAATTTAGGAGAAGTAAAAGATGGATACAAGGTTCTATCAACAATACAGATACACTTATACAATCCAAATTAAATCAACTTAAATTAACAGCAAAAACTTTTGACTATTGATAATGAAAAAATTTAACAATTTTATAAAACAAATAACTACCCATAGAGGAGATAGACATGATTGAAACCATAGCCAATGAACTTTGGAGCGAACTCAAACGATATGTTAACACTGTGGACAGAGCAGATGCCGCAGAAACTATTGTATCAATTTTAATTGATCACGACAGTGATGTAGATGATATTCGAACTGCCTTTAAGGGCGACGCTGACATCAAACGAGCATTGACTGTGTATCTTGACAATGATAAAGATTACGAAGAAGAAGACGAAGAAGAAGATGAAACTGATGACGATCATGATTGGGAAGACTAATGTGGTACAGTCGTGTGGTATCAGATCTTGGAGCAATACCTGACTTTATTGCACACTATGAACAAGAGCTTGAGATAGCTAAACGTGACTGTCGTATTGGAGGTGTAGTTGAAAAAAATATATCTGCATTGCCCGGCATTACTGAACAACGATTTAACCAACTACAAGAAATTGAAGCAGTATTAAATTATCTGAATATTCAATTGCGAAAAATACGCCGTCGACATTTTCAAAAGTATCTAGAAGGATATGCCAGAGCATTGACCAGCCGAGACGCTGAAAAATATGTCGACGGTGAAGACGAAGTAATTGATTTTGAAACTATTATCAATGAAGTTGCATTGTTACGCAATCGCTGGCTGGGAATTATGAAAGGTCTTGACACCAAACAGTGGCAAATGGGACACATAGTAAGATTACGTACTGCTGGTATGGAGGATATACAAATATGAACACGTTTGCAACGTCAAAATTAAGTCATGCCCACAGTTTATCTATTTTAAATACCTTGCGCGAGTACGACGAGTTTATGGAAAGCATTGGCACACTGGTAGATTTAGGATGTGGTAGTGGGATCGACTTAGAATGGTGGGCTAGTCTGACCACCAGAGACGACACTCCAAAACCATTGAATATACGATGCACAGGTGTAGATCAATTTGAAACGTGTGATATAATTAAAAAATATCCTAATGCTACTTATCAACGCATGAATTTTGAAGATACTGCCTCTTTACAAAACAACAAATATGACGTACTTTGGTGTCATGATGCTTTTCAGTACTGCTTGGACCCATTGAATACACTGATAAAATGGAGAAATATCACCAATGATAATGGCATGTTGATTCTTTCAGTACCAAAAACAATTATTGTGCATCGTGGAAAATTGGCATTCCATCAGTACAATTCATGCTATTATCATCATACCATGATTAGTCTTATGCATATGTTGGCAGTTACCGGATGGGATTGTGTGGGAGGATTTTTTCAAGAAACAGTAGAAGATCCTTGTATAAATGTGGTAGTTTACAAAGGTATGCAAGGGCCGTTGGATTTTAACTCTACCACCTGGTATGATTTAGCCGAACAAAATTTGTTGCCAGAAAGTGCGTGTAAAAGTATCAATGCACACGGGTATCTGCGCCAACAAGATTTAGTTGTTCCGTGGTTGGATCGCAGTGTAACCTGGATGGAAAAACTCTAGTACACATGAAGCCGATACCAATTTTCATTGGGTATGATCCACGAGAAGCTATTGCTTATCACACTTGCGTTAACAGCATTGTGAGACACGCTAGTAATCCAGTGGCAATAATTCCGTTGGCATTAAATTTGTTTTCAGAATACAAGGAAACACATGCTGACAGTAGTAATGATTTTATATACACTAGATTTCTTGTACCATATCTTATGGAATATCAAGGATGGGCAATTTTTATTGATGGAGACATGATTGTAAGGTCAGACATCACTGAAATTTGTAATTTTCAAAATAATCACCAGGCAGTAGTAGTGGTAAAACATGATTATAAAACGTCAAAGCCTGTGAAATATCTTGGATATCCAAACGAAAACTATCCACGGAAAAATTGGTCCAGTGTGGTGTTGTGGAATTGCCAACACCCAGACAACAGTATTCTCACACCTGATTTGATACAAAACTCCACTGGATCGTATTTGCATAGATTTTCTTGGCTGAACGACAACAAGATAGGAGAATTACCCAAAGAATGGAACTGGTTACCAGATGAATATGGTGCTAATCTAGAGGCAAAACTTTTGCACTATACTCTAGGTACACCGTGTTTTGAAAATTTTGCTAATTCTCCGCAAGCCAATGAATGGCATCATGAACGAATATTAACTGAATATTGTCAGCAGATACTACCATATCAAGTAACTAGTGATAAATAATAGTAGGAGAACACATACATGGCAACAGTACAAAACAGAACTTTACAATTTTATGGATATGCATTTGGAAACAGTAATGTTTCATTGAACGCTATTATAAATGGCACCACTGTGTTTTCTGGAGAAGTGGCCACAGTGAGTGGCCCTTTAGGGCCACTGACTCCAGATGAAACAGCTAATGCTCCAGTTTTGTTCACCATTCCAAATAGTCCACTATTTCCTACAGATTTCGCTGGTTCTTATCCTATGTCAATAGAAGTCAGCAATGGCGATGGTGTTGCTATGACAGTAATCAAGTGTAATTATATGCTTGAGCATGTGAAAACAACTGCCACTCTTGATAACTCAAGTATCACAGGAAATACTCTAACAGTTGGCTCAGTGACATCAGGCAACATTATGCCATTTATGATGTTGTCTGGTACAGGAATAGCAAATGTTACTGTTACTGTGTCAGACAACGGCAACGGAACCTGGCTGATAGGATCGCCTAATTGCCCCGAAGGACAAACTGTACCTGCTACTGCCATTGAACTAAAAGGCATGAGCGATGTTACAGGTACTGCTGACACATATGTAAGATGTTATCACGGTGAACCTGCTAATTCAGAAGGGACACCAGACCCACGTAGTAGTGTTATGGTCAACGGAATACAACAGGTTCCTCCAAGACCTAAATCAGAAGGTTGTTGGACTTGGATTGTTGAAAGTGGTAGCACAATTTCTTATAATTTAAATGTAGGTTTAGGGAATTGCGTCCAGGCATAAAAATTAATACTTTTTACTTAAAACCCTACAAGTTGTAGGGTTTTTTTATGGGCTTGACCTAAAATGATGTTTTTTGTATAATTACAGAATGATGAAAACACCTAAACGTACCAGTAATCCACAACCCAGAGCACATCGTGTGTTGTTTGATCGCGACTTGCCTTTTCGCCCACAAACTGAGCAAAATCGTGTGTTGTATCGACGCCACACTAAACATCGTGCCCAGTCGCTAGCAGATTGACACCAAATAGTCATTTTGCTATAATAACAGCATGAACAGTAAAAAACAACAAGATCAAACAGTGTTGCATAAAAACAACA
>Ga0007867_1000071_pt1 | contig 41864 bp, 58 predicted proteins | sample CryBogCBH25Aug08_FD_71224 | JGI IMG/M metagenome (GOLD analysis project Ga0007867, IMG submission 71224) | Freshwater microbial communities from Crystal Bog, Wisconsin, USA - CBH25Aug08 | ecosystem: Environmental > Aquatic > Freshwater > Lake | place: Crystal Bog, Wisconsin, USA | collected... | reverse complement strand
CTTGCTGATTGACACAGAAACAGATCCTAGTAGTAAAGGTACTGCCCGGCGATTGGCAAAAATGTATATTAATGAGGTAATGAGTGGAAGATATGAACCAGCCCCGGACGCAACAGCGTTTCCAAATGACTCGGAGGACCGTTACGAAGGTATGTTGGTTGTCCGTAGTGAGCTTCGTAGCATGTGTAGCCATCATCACCAACCTGTGGCTGGTGTGGCTTATATTGGTATTATTGCTGCCAGTAAACTTATTGGTTTATCCAAGTATTCCAGAATCGCCCAGTGGTGCGCCAGACGAGGTACTCTCCAGGAGGAACTTTGTAATGACATTGCTAAAGAAATAGGCAAGGCCACAGGCGCAGATGACATCGGTGTATACATGCAGATGACACACGGATGTTGTGAAAATCGAGGTATTATGGCACATTCAAGTTTGACTCAGACCACGGTGCTAAAAGGGTCATTTAAATCAGACCTAGGCACCAAAAAAGAGTTCTTTGATAACATCAAACTACAACAAGAATTTGCGCCCAGATAACTAGGTTGACGCAAAAAGAATTCTATTGTATAATAGAATTATCACAATTTTATTTTGGAGATTCTGTGAAAAAACTTATATTAGCAGTACTTGTCTTGTATTCTGGACTGAGTGCATCTCAAACAAACACCGCATACAATAGTCCGTACGTGGGCACTCCCAGCCTGGTATTCAGTACCAATCCTGCTGTCTGGGCCGCGTTGCCGCAGGCACAAAACAACAGTGACCTGATCATTGGTGCCAATTATGCCTGGAGTCGAGGCTGGACTGGCCGAGGTAGTACTATCCTAATCATGGACACCGGTATTGATCTTGCAAATCCTGCGTTTTCGGCTCCGGGAAAAATCATAGCCTCAAAAGATTTCTCTGGCACAACCATGCAAGACAACAACGGACACGGATCCAATGTGGCTGGGATTGCGGCAGGTGCTTATAACAGTACTGGTGTCATGGGTGTGGCCTTTGATGCCAACTTGGCCATTGCCAAACTTTCAAACACAGGCAGTGTGACTAGTGGTACTGCGCTGACAGCACTAAAGTGGGCCAATACATTACCAGTCAGCGACAACATTGTGGTGGCCAACTTCAGTGCCAACACTGGATATAGCACAGCTTATACTGCAGGAGTTTTTAAATTGTCCACGCCTGGCATGTACGCCAGCAACGACAAAATTTATGGCGGCGCAAACTACTACAATGGTGAAACGCCACAGAGCTGGGCCGCGGCGCTGAATCCCCGAATGGTACTGACCATCAGTGCTGGTAATTCTGGACTGCCTTATGTACAAAACCCAGCCACTTTTGCCAATGCCACTGATGCCAAGGGCAATCTTGTGCTAAATGGACAGATGCTGGTCGTAGGCGACTGGAATGCAGGCCTTCAACGAGTGGAAGGCAACACCGCCGGTACAGTGTGTAAAACGGTAGTGAATGGTGTGTGTCAAGATCTTTACCGAACGTCTGATTTTTATATCTTGGCACCAGGGGCCGCAGTGAATGGACCAGTGCCTACATCGGTCAACAAATCTGGTTATCAAAGTATGTCAGGTACCAGTCAGGCCGCTCCAGCAGTGGCAGGAGCAGTGGCCATTATTAGCCAGCTATGGCCCTACATGACAGCAGCCAACGAAGTGCAGTTGTTGTTAAAAACTGCCAACAAAAATATTCCCAACTATGATGTCAACATAGACGGACAGGGTCTGCTGGATCTCAACCGAGCCACACAACCCCTGGGCAATCTTGCAATCAGTCTCACAGGTCGCACGGGAACAGTGATGCCAGTGAGTGGTGTTTTGGCCGTGAGTAAAGAATCAGCCAACACAGTCATGCGTTTGAGTTCAGTCAGCGTGGTGGACAGTACTAAAAGAGACTTTACTGTGAACTTGAATCCAGCGGTGGCCTCTAATACCATGCTACAAAGTTCTGTGATGTTGGATGCAGATCCAGGCTCAAACTGGAGCGGTCGTTGGACAGGATTGATGGCCGGTCAAAACTTACAAATGCCTATATCTGGTGGTCAAACTGAAAAAGAAAATACTCTTACCATTGACAGTAGATTGCTCGACCCTGATGCTAAACTGTCACATCAATGGACTATGACCAACAGTCAATACAATCCGTTTGTGTATTTTAATGGCATGTTTGGTCAAAGTAAAAATTCAACCACTGTGGAATACAGCCAACTATATAGGCCTGGAGAACGAGAAGGTCGTTACGGATTGCCACAAGGTTTTTGGGCACAAGGTGGGGTTATGACCACGGTGATGAATTATGATACCAGCATGGTCACTCATGTAACGCCAGTGGTGGCAGTGCATGCCATGGCCGGTTATCAGCTGCATGACTGGAACTTTTTTGCAGGAATCAAGCCTGTGGTGGCCTGGGGCCAAATGAGCATCACTGCTCCTAGCAATGTAGACGCTGCTGGAAACATGAGTTATGCATCTGTTCGTAACAATCTAGCAGGTGGAGATGTAATTACCTATGCAGGTGTGAAATATCAACACAACATCGGCAAAGAACAAATTGTGGGATTCAGAAGCATGTTTGGCAGTGATGGCAGCCACGGTGCAAGAGTTTATTATTCAGTGTTCTTTTAATATGAAATACGAAAAATTAGATGATGCACAAGCTGCAGGAGTGGCGCCCTGGGATGACTTTGTTCGGGAAGATTTTCATGTCGTGGTATTCAGAGATCGATACCCAGTGACGACTGGGCACTTGTTGTTTGTTCCTGTGTACAACACAGAAGGATTGATCAAAGACGCATTTGGTGATGCAGTTCAAGAAGGCGAACGCATGATCGCCCAAGGCGAGTGTGATGGTTACAATGTAGGGCTGAACATGGGCACTGCAGCAGGACAAACTGTGATGTATCCACATGTGCATCTTATTCCTAGGCGCCAAGGTGATTGTGCAGATCCTGTGGGTGGAGTTCGTGGTGTTGTTCCTGGACAAGCAAACTATAAATCTGACGTCTATATCAATCCCAATAAATAATGTCTCAGCGGCCTTTCGGCGTTCATCCCGCTATACAAACTCTGCCGCCTATGCTATACTTAACATAGGAGAAAACAGCATGATACCAGTAAGTTACAAATATCAAAGCACCAAAGAATACGTGGATGCGTTTCCGTGCGCTTATAGACAGTGGAGGGCAGACAGTCATTGTAATCTAATACATGGCTATAGTTTTAGTATGAAATTTTATTTTGGTACTAACGATTTAGATGTTAGAAATTGGGCAGCCGATTATGGCGGTCTAAAAGAACTAAAGAAAGTATTAGAAGATCAGTTTGATCATACCTTGCTAGTCGCCGAAGACGATCCTACATTAGAAACATACAAATTATTACAACAAAAGAACATGGCCAAACTGACTATTCTGCCACGTTTGGGGTGTGAAGGTCTGGCAGATATGCTTTACAAATATATCAATGGTGTGTACATTCCAGACATGTGGGGACCTGGCGAAGCAGAGCGACTTTGGTGCTATCGTGTAGAAGTTCGTGAAACACAAGCCAACATGGCTTTTAGGGAAGGCCATAGAGAATGGAACGAGGATTTATTTGCATAAATTTTGGCGACTTTGGGCAAAATCAATTGGCGAGAAAGCAGGCGATACCGATCAAGAAGCAGATTGCGTTGCTTTTATTCGCACTATCATTATATTATCATATATAATCACAAACTGTTTTATAATAGCAGGTGTAATAAAGCACTGGAATCAATAGGAAACACATGAACAATCACGAATACAAAATAGCAATTTTATTGCCCACTCGGGGAAGAGACGATGCACTAGAGCGCAGTGTAAAAAGTTTGTTTGATCTGGCTGATAATCCTGGCCAAATTCAGCTTATGTTGGGATTTGACACTGACGATGATGAAGGTATTGGGGCATTTCAAGATTCCGTTCAACCATGGTTAGATGCACAAGATATCAATTACACTGCAATGACATTTGAACCACTGGGATACACTAGACTCAATGAGTACGTGAATACCTTGGCGTTGAATTCTGATGCTGATTGGTTGGTTTTTTGGAATGACGATGCTTACATGGAAACACAAGGTTGGGACACAGTGATTGCTGGTCACACAGGTGAATTCAAACTGTTGGCGTTTCACACACACAACGATCATCCCTACAGTATATTTCCTATTGTACCCAGAACTTGGTTGGATCACATGGGCTACCTAAGCCCTCATCAGATCTCAGATGCTTGGTTAAGCCAGCAAGCATTTATGTTGGACATATGGGAACGTATTCCAGTGGATGTGGTTCATGACCGTCATGATCTCACTGGCAACAACGGAGATACAACTTTTAAAAATAGAGTCATGTTTGAAGGTAATCCTCATGACACTAGAGATTTTCATCATCCCAGTTGGACCGCTAAACGCATCGACGATTGTGAGAAATTGTCTCAATACATGCAAAGTCAAGGCATAGATACCACATGGTGGCGCAATGTCTCAGCAGGCACACAAGATCCTTGGGACAAGCTGAGATTCAATGATCCTAACAAACAAATGGTACAGTTTAAAATTAAACATGGATTTACACTATGACAGAAACACTCGAAGAAAAAATACAAAGATACTGGAACAATCAACCATGCAATATCAAACACGGTGACAGCGAGCCCGGAAGTTTAGAATTTTTCAAACAGGTTTCAGCACGTAGATATCGTGTAGAACCGCACATTGCAGAATTTGCTGGGTTTCATTTATGGGCTGGCAAACGTGTATTGGAAATCGGGCCTGGCATTGGCTCCGATGCAGCTGAATTTGCTAGAAATGGTGCTGAATACTATGCTATCGACTATTCAGCAGAAAGTGTAAAACTAGCCCAACAACGGTTTGTGGTCGAAGAGCTGGAAGGTGAGTTTAGATGTGGAGATGCCAGTAACTCCACATCTTACATAGGGCTACCCCCTATGGACTTGGTATATAGTTATGGAGTGATCCACCACTTTCCAGCTCTGGACCGCATTCTGGATAATGTGTTCAATATTCTGGCGCCAGGTGGCGAGTTCCGTTTCATGGTCTACGCCAAGAACTCCTGGAAGCAGACCATGATCTACAAAGGTCTTGATCAATACGAGGCACAAGCAGGCTGCCCGTATGTTAAAAGTTTTACCAAAGAAGAAATTCCAGCTTTATTAGGTGAAAGATTTCACATTGAAAGGTTGCGCCAGGACCATTGTTTTATGTATAATGTAGAAGCATACAAGGCAGGTAGGTACGAATTAGAACCTTGGTTTGAAACCATGCCTGACAGCATGCGAGAAGCAGTGAGAGAATATTTGGGTTGGCATTTACTAGTTAAAGCGAGAAAAATTTGAAGATCAAAGTCAGTGAAATATTTTATAGTCTGCAAGGCGAAGGTCGTTTTGTAGGTGTTCCTAGTGTGTTTTTGAGAACATTTGGTTGTAACTTTACTTGTGCAGGATTTGGGTGTGCACCCAGCGAACGTTCCAAGGATGCAGATGAAATTGCCGACGTAGTTCATTTGTTTAATAAATTTGAAGAACTTCCATTGGCTGCCACTGGATGTGATAGCTACGCAAGTTGGCATCCTGCATTTAAAGAACTCAGTCCTAATTATTCCGTCGAGCAAATAGTAGATAAAATGTCTGCACTTACTCCCAATGGTCAGTGGATTCAAAAAAATGGCAATGATGTACATTTGGTCATCACAGGCGGCGAACCATTGCTAGGTTGGCAACGTGCCTACGAAGATTTGTTAACCAATCCCAAAATCTCTGACTTAAAAAATCTCACATTTGAAACCAATGGTACTCAGGCACTAAAGCCTAACTTTGAAGAGTTTTTGTGTAATTGGCGAGACAACTGGGATCAAGGTCCCAAACGAGAAATAACATTTAGTGTTAGTGCCAAACTCAGTGCCAGTGGCGAATCATGGGCAGATGCTATCAAGCCAGATATTGTAGATAGCTATCAACGAGTTGGAACAGTGTATTTAAAATTTGTTGTAGAGACAGACGCACATATTGAAGAAGCAATACGTGCTACAGCAGAGTTTAGAGCTGGAGGGTTCAATGGTGTGGTTTATCTAATGCCTCAAGGTGGCATTGTTGAACCATATGATCGGAACAAACAACGAATAGCCGATATTTGTTGTGAGCAGGGCTGGAACTACAGTCCTAGATTACATGTAGATTTATGGGGCAATGGGTGGGGTAAGTGATAGAAACACATAAACGAACTATTGTTCGAACACTTTCTTATAGAATTACTGCAATGGTTATCACTGCTTTGTGGACTGGATTAGGAGAAGCAGTTACTATTCATATTGTGCTGGCCATTGTTCAATATCTAATAGAAAGATTATGGCTTAAAATAAATTGGGGTAAAAATTGAATCAATTAAAAAATCAAATAGTTGCGTGGTTAAAAAACTACGCTGAATCAGCTGGTATGACCAGTTTGGTTGTGGGCATTTCTGGAGGCATTGATTCTTCAGTGGTCAGTACATTATGTGCCATGACTGGACTACACACAGTTGTTGTAAGTATGCCAATTCGACAACGCCCTGAACTTCATGATCTCAGCATGAGGCATGGTGTGTGGCTTACACAAAAATTTGACAATGTTCGACATGAAATTATTAATCTGACTCCTGTGTTTGACGAGTTTGAAAATCGCATGAATACCTATAACAATATTTTAGGCATGGCCAATAGCCGTGCAAGATTACGCATGACAACATTGTATCAAATTGCACAGAGTGTGCAAGGATTGGTTGTGGGCACTGGTAACAAGGTTGAAGATTTTGGTGTGGGATTTTACACCAAGTATGGCGATGGTGGTGTGGATGTTAGCCCCATTGGTGACTTGTACAAAACTGAAGTATGGGCACTGGGCAAAGAGTTAGGTATCATACAAGATATTATAGATGCACCACCCACTGACGGACTTTGGGACGATGGACGTACTGATGAAGATCAACTAGCTGGACTAACCTATGCTGATCTAGAACTGGCCATGCAACAAGATCTTGGCGAAGTCATGGTCAACAGTGACACTGAGCAACACAATTTAGACAGTTATCGTTCAATTCGATCCAAGAGTTTACACAAGATGATGCCTATTCCTGTGTTTAAAAAATCTTGACTGTGGCAAGCAGTGCTATAATTATATACAACTATTAAGGAAAACAAATGGCAAAAATTGGATTTATTGGGATTGGTAAACTAGGACTAGACTGTGCAGAAGTATTTGCAGAAAAACACGAAGTTCGTGGTTATGACATTTACCCAAGAAGCAGTGACAGTGTTCGAGTTTGCGATATTGCAGAACTTGTAAACGAAAGCGAATGGATCTTTATTGCAGTTCCTACACCACACACAGAAGGCTACGATGGGTCAGTTCCTAGTTCGCACATGGAACCTAGAGATTTTGGACACGATGCAGTAATCGATGCCATCAACAAAGTCAATGCAAATGCTACCACACCTAAAAAAGTTGTGTTGATCAGTACTGTACTACCTGGAACTACTCGTCGTAAATTTATCACATTATTAGATCCCCAACATGAATTCTGTTACAATCCTTATTTGATTGCCATGGGTTCGGTTAAGTGGGACATGGCCAATCCAGAAATGGTTATCATCGGCACAGAAGACGGTAGCCTAACGGGCGTAGCTGGCGAATTAATTGACCTGTACAAAACTATCATGCAGAACGATCCGCGCTACGAAGTTGGCACCTGGGACGAATGCGAATCAATCAAAATTTTCTACAACACATTTATTTCAGCCAAAGTCGGCCTGGTCAACATGATCCAAGACTTTGCATTGAAAATTGGCAATATCAATGTTGATGTTGTGACCAATGCACTAGCAAGATCAACCATGCGTATCATGGGACCCAAGTACATGACTGCGGGCATGGGAGATGCAGGTGCATGCCATCCTAGAGACAACATTGCACTTCGGTGGCTGGCACAAGAATACGACATTGGCTATGATTTGTTTGACACAGTGATGCATGCCAGAGAAATTCAGGCCAAGAATCTGGCAAAGTTCTTGGTAGAACAAGCTGACCAAACAGGCTTGCCTATTGTAATTCATGGCAAAGCCTATAAGCCAGATGTTCCTTACTGTATTGGCAGTTATTCGACCTTGGTTGGCCACTACGTCAAAGAAGCTGGTCGTACAGTAACATATGTAGATCCACTGGCTGACGATGCAACAGATGTTGTGGCAGAAGTCAATGCACCAGCAGTGTTTTTATGGGCACATAATCGTAAAATCACCTACGAATACACAGGTGATCAAAAGGACACACAACCTTACTGTAGCATCATGGCTGGATCGGTCATTGTTGACCCATGGCGCAAGATTGCCAATGGTCCCGAAGATGGTATCACAGTGATTCATTACGGGAACACTAGAATTTGATGGGTGCAGGGTATCTTGGTAAAAAGGCCATGTCCATGAAATGGGACAATGATGAAAGTTTTTACCGTCGAGCAATATGGAAAAAACAATTTGCTTGGTGGCCACGTCGTTGCAATCTTACTGGGCGTAGACTTTGGCTGACCCAGACCATGATGGGTGTGGCCATGTGGACTGGTCCCGGCGATCCTGTATTTGAATTTAAATGGCACAATGCCAAAGAACATGTATTTTGGAGACTGAAACATGGGACTGTTTGATAAGTTATTTAAAAAACCCGAGCCGCCAAAGCTACAAGCCAAGCCCAAGCCGGAACCCAAAGCACCGCCACTACCTCCTAAGTCTGCCAAAGAGCTGGCCACTGAACGTGGCGAACCCTGGGTGGATGTTCTTAGCATGGACGTAGATCCAGAAAATCTACATCAAGGTGCATTTGAGCTAGACTGGAATGACAAGTTTGTGGCCAATTTAGTTCGTGCAGGCTACCAAATGAAACCCGATGATAAAGATAGTGACATAGTAGATCGTTGGTTTCAAGCAGTTTGCCGTAATGTAGTTTTAGAAACTTGGGAACAAGAGCAAGCAATGAATCCCAATAGAATTATTCGGACCAAAGACATTGGTGACGGACGATCGGAGGTAAGTTAATGATAAATTCCAAACGAGTAGGATTCACTGCGTCAACATTTGATCTACTGCATGCAGGCCATATTGCCATGTTAAGAGAAGCCAAAGAGCACTGCGAATTTTTAATCTGTGCTCTACAGAATGATCCTACCACTGATCGCCCTAACAAAAATCGTCCTGTTCAAAGCATAGTAGAACGACAACTACAATTAATTGGGTGCAAGTATGTGGACGAAGTCTGGGTGTACAATACTGAAAAAGATCTTGAAGATTTATTGCTGACCTTGCCCATTGATGTACGAATATTGGGAGTGGAATACGAAGGCAAAGAATTTACAGGAAGAGAAATTTGTCATAAGCGCAATATAGAATTATATTTTAATGGTAGAGATCATAGCTTCAGCAGCAGTGAGCTTCGCCAACGAGTAGCCAGTGCCGAAGAATTAAAACGCAGATTGACCAAGGAAGGTTACATGGATACAGTGCCAGATGACACTGGTGGACCCAGTGGCAAATGATATTGTACTGTAACGGCGATAGTCACACTGCTGCAGCAGAAGCAGTAAATCCTCATGCATTTGCCGAAGATGACCAAGGTTTTTTTTATATGGGGCGTGCTCCACATCCAGACAATTTGGCCGTGAGTTGGGGGAAATTACTAAGTCTGTCACTACGTTCAGGATTTCATTGTGGTGCGGAAAGTGCAAGCAGTAACGCAAGAATAATGCGTACCACACGTGAATGGCTAGCTAATCACACAAGTAACAATGACGTGTTGGTCATTATACAATGGTCAACTTGGGAACGTGAAGAGTGGATCATTGACGGTGTTTATTATCAAATTAACGCTTCAGGTATTGACCATGTTCCGGTCAGTCATCAACAACAGTACAAAGAATACATTGCCAATATCAACTGGCAACAAAGAACAGAATCTGCACACAAAGAAATCTGGGAATTTCACAAAGAATTACAGGCACAAAACATTCGGCATGTGTTCTTTAATGGCAACAATGATTTTTCTCGAATTCCGGATTCACAACAAAAAGTGTGGGATATGTGCTACATTGCGCCCTACGATCCCACAATGACATTTGATTATATTATCCGAAAACAAGGAATTGACACAGTTGCACCCAATTCATGGCATTTTGGACAAGAAGGTCATAGCTTTTTCCACCGTTTCATGCTACAATATATTAATATTTATAACTTCATCTAAGGTGTTCTATGCGCTATGTGCTGATTGATACAGCTAACATGTTTTTTCGTGCAAGACACGGTGCTTTTCGTGCCAGCGATCCTTGGGAAAAGCTTGGATTTGCCCTGCATATAACATTGATGGCGGCCAACAAGGTAGCTCGTCGGTTTGAAGCAGATCATGTGGTTTTTGCACTAGAAGGCCGTAGCTGGCGCAAAGATGTTTACAAACCCTACAAGGCTAATCGTGCAGTGGCTAGAGCCGCATTAACGGAAGCCGAAGCCGAAGAAGACAAGATGTTTTGGGAAGGGTATGATGAGCTGACTAAATATTTGAGCACACGAACCAATTGTAGTGTTATTCGTCATCCCCAAGCAGAAGCTGACGATATCATTGCTCGTTGGATTGCGCTACACCCTGCAGACGACCATATTGTGATCTCAAGCGACACAGATTTTGTGCAGCTAGTTAGTGCTACAGTCAAACAATACAACGGTATAACAGACGAATTAATCACACTAGAAGGGATCTTTGATGCCAAAGGTAAGCCTGTCCTTGATAAAAAAACTAAACAAGCAAAAGCCTGTCCAGATCCGGCCTGGTTGCTATTTGAGAAGTGTATGCGTGGAGACAGCTCAGACAATGTATTCAGTGCATATCCTGGAGTTCGTGAGAAAGGCACAAAGAATAAAGTTGGTCTCCGCGAGGCCTTTGGAGACAGAGACCGGCAAGGATACAATTGGAACAATATGATGCTGCAAAGGTGGTTAGACCCAGATGGTGTCGAACATCGGGTGTTAGATGATTACGAACGCAACCGTACTCTAATAGATTTAACTGCACAACCTGAAGAAATTAAACAACAAGTTGATGCAGCTATTTGCGAACAAATATCACACAAGGATGTAGGACAAGTGGGTGTGAGATTTATGCAGTTTTGTGGCAAATACGAATTGAACAAATGCAGTGATGCCGCAGATCAATTTGGTCGTTGGATGAATGAAACTTACAAAGGTGTATTAAATGACAGTGACAGATGATGCACAGTTTCTACAATTGGTCCATAAAAATAAACTTACTGCATCGTTAAAAAGTTATTGTGATACCCTGTTGTTTTACTATTTTGGGCATTTGGCTGCAGTGCACACTCCAGGAGATTTTTTAGAAATAGGCGTAGGTGGTAGTACCTATCCTTTGTGCGAACTCAGTCAAATTCATAATAGATACTTTAATATCATTGACAATGACCAGATACGACTAGAAACGTTTAGTAAAAATCCGTATTATTCATTTGAAAAACACGTACCATTTGTGATCGATAGCCAACAACTACCTATGCAAAATAACATCAATGAGTTAGCTTATTGTCATGTTGATGGAAACAAAAATTACAAAGTCACAATATCTGATCTTAAATTTTGTTTAACTAAATTAGCAGTGAATGGGGTAATTTGTCAGGACGACTACGGAAATAACAAGTGGCCTAGTGTGACCGACGCAGTACAAGATTTGATCAATCTTGGCAGGTTGCAAACACTAGTAGTGGGCGACAGTTCAATCTGGCTCACAAAACCCGAGTACTATCAATTCTGGATTGATCTATTTAATTCTGATTACGAATTTAATTTACTAGGAAAATTTATCAATTTACAGTCTTCGCAAAAACTTGATCGAACACCATTGTATCTGTTCATGCAATCCATTGATCTTGCCAAGAATTGCAATAATCAGTTTCTCTTATCCGAAATGAAATATTTTAAATCACTATCAAAGTACGATAATTCTAATTATTTAAAAATGCCTTATGCTAGACAAAGTCAGGCCGGAGTTAATGTGATCCCAACTAATGTCAGCAAATATTTATTTTAAGGAAATACAATGTTAATAGCAAAACCAGTGGTTGAAAATGAATTTTGGATTGTTCAACAAGATGATCGCAAGATCGGCAATGTTGAAGCTTGCGCCGACGGATTTCAAGTTCGTATCAATAATCAAATTGCACAATATAAAACTATTAGCATGGTCGAAGAACGATTCAAAATACGATTTGAACATGCTTTGCCAACTCAACTCAAACAAGACACAAGTCTAGTTCATGGATATCCCGCACAAGGACGAATACATAATCCTGTATGGGACGTTCGTCATCGATTGCCAATTTATACCAAAACCAACAAAAGCAAATCTTGGTTTGCAGCTGGTTGGTATTCGGTAAAAAAAGGACGAGCTTGGAAAACAATACAAGATCCTAAACTGATTGTGTTGGAACGATATCCCTATCGTGGACCATTTTATACCAAGGACCTAGCAGATGACCAATCCATTTAGAGATCAAGAAAAATTTATGCGAGCTTGCGATCAAAGTGTTGAAGAATTTAACGCTGAACAATACGCAATGTATCTTAAACTAATAGACGAGGAAACCAGTGAGCTACATCAAGCTGTATTGGCCAATGATCAAATAGAACAGTTAGATGCACTGATTGATATCCTAGTGGTTACGATAGGCGCTATTCATAGTGCAGGGTTTGATGCAGAAGGTGCCTGGAAAGAAGTCATGCAGACCAATTTCAATAAAATTGATAAAGACACAGGCAAGGTGCGCAAGCGTGAAGATGGCAAAGTATTAAAACCTACAGGGTGGAAACCTCCAGAACTAGAGCAGTTTGTAAAATGATACACATACAACGATTTGTTGAACGACTACAAGGATTTGATGCAAAGGGCTCGCAAAACTTTATGATGACCATGCGGGATGCTAAAGATCTACATGCTGACATAACTAAATTGTTACTTGCATTGCAAAATACCCAAGCAATTTCACCAAACGAAGTCATTGAAGTACAAATTACTGGCGGCAAATTCTAAAACTGCATATATTTAGAGATAAATAAATGTAGGAGTTTATTGATGAGCAGACCCAAACCCAGTGTTATCATAGAGCAAACAAACCGAACCACTTACAAAAGTGAACAGGTGTTGGCCAGCGAGGGTGTATGGGCGGTGTTCTATGATACCAAGCCAATCAATCTCAAAACTTCCAATCTCTTGGTGCAGTATCCTGGGCCTAAATACAAAAAAGTAAGTTTTTCCAATCCAGGGCATGCAAAAAATCTTGCCAAGAAACTCAATACTCAATTCAAAACAGACAAGTTCACAGTGGTGCTGTTGAAAGAAGGCCTTCAGGTATATCCTTGATGTGCGTGATAAAAAACTACTGACCCAAACGCTAGTAGCCGAACTGCCGGAACATCTTGGCGTAACTGTGGAAGATGCCTATGCCACATGGTGGGCCAATCTACGTTCAGGCGGTGGACTTAGATTGACTGATCGTGGCTACGAAATATTTTGCGAGCATTTGGATCTTGAACATCATCACTACTCACTGGAACCGTTTCGCATCACAATGACTCATGTGTTGGCCTTGGATCGCAAATTGCAGATGCCCTACTACATTGTGGGTAAGAAAAAGATACCAGTGGATCTTGTGATGTTTGGCAGTCGAGAAGCCATGCTGGTGAATCTATACGGAGATCTGGATAAGTTTTTACGCAATTACAATTGACTTGAATTGATTTTTAATATATAATATATTATGAGCAAGATATCCAAAAGTCCTCAACGTAATTCCTTCCAAAAAGAAGGTTATATCAAACGCTGTGAAAAGGAAGGTAAAAAACCCAACGAAGCTTATTTGGATTTATTTAAAACTATGAAACAACAAGATGAAGAAAATCTTGTGGATCCAGAATGGCAAAAAGACAACATGGAGTACGATCTCCGTAGCACCAAATGGATTTGTAACAAAGTCAAAGCGTCAGACATCTATGCACAAAATTTGTATGCGGCCATGTGTAACATGCAGTTCCAACAACAGCAAGTCTGGCCCGTGCTCAAAGATCAACGCTGGTCATGCAGTTGGCGTCATGCAGGTGGTATTGTGGCCGACATGAAAGAAAAGGGCGACTACATTGATTGGTACTGTTCTGGAATTGCTGGTGGTGATGAGCCTGATGTTTACACAGAAGGTTATGATTTAAAAGCAAAAGGGTTTGTACCAGAAGGATATGTAACAGACGAAATCCGTGAAGATTTATTGCGATTAGGATGGGTGGCCATAGAATGGAAAGGCTAACTAAATAACTGGATGTTTGATACTGATTCAATTTTGCCAGTTATATTGGCCGGAATATTTATCATAGCACTAGCGTGGCTTTGGGGTTGGTATACTGCAACCCACGCTAAAGAAGATGCATCCAAAACCGACACCACCGACTAGTTGTTGCGGCCGAGGATGTGAAGAATGCGTTTGGGTGTCTTATAATGAGGCACTTGAACGATGGTATAGTTGTATGAAGCAAAGAGAAAAGTGTTCTGGACGGGGGTGCGAATCCCCCCAGGTCCACCATAAAGAGTATTGAGTTGACATGGGCTGAGATGCCGCAAACAGTATTCTTCATAATGGGCCTGCATAGTTTCGACAGGGCAATGAGTAATGGCGTGGACAACTCGGTAGGCGATGACCGTAAATCAAGCAAAACTCGTAAATGCAAACGCAAATACAACCGTAACTGTGTCAGGCAAGAACATCAAGTTCTCAGCTCGTACAGCCAAGGAATCATTGGCAGTCTAACCACCGCCTAGGGCAGGAAATGCCTAGTAACAGAAACCACCAAAAAGGCTACCAAGGTAGCCTTTTTCCTTGTGTATTAGTGTAATCACTGCTATAATACACTAAATATATTTTTAATAAGGAAATCTAGAAATGGCAACAACAGTAACGATTGGACAAACTCCAATCAATGCAACATATACAGCAGTCACTGGCACAACCGGTGGAGCAGGAACAGGCGCAAAATTCGACGTAACCAAGACCAATGGTGTTTATACCACAGTGCTTGAAACTGCCAATCCTGGCACAGGATATGCACTTGGTGATACTATTACCGTAGCTGGCACCGCACTAGGCGGAGCAGCTCCTGCCAACAACGATGTTATCATTGTTACCGGCATTGGCACAGGCGGCAAAATTTCTACATTTGCCACCGCAGGTGTGGGTGCCATCGGCAACGGCACTATCAACACTGTGATTAACGTCACGCCAGATGTCACTGCTGCAGTCAACACATACACCATTGGCGATAAAAGCAGTAATTTTACAGTTGTAAATGATACAACCAACAATGTTATTAGAGAAACCAGTGCGCTGAATACCACCGTGAGTTTTAATCTAAACAATTATCAACGTGTGATTTACACAGACAAAGCCACTGCATTTGATATTTCAGGCAAAGCCGGTGATGTGTATTCATTGTTAAAAGCCGGATTTGGTGGAACAGTAAATACCACATACGAAGGTATTGGTATCAAGTTGGAAGATGCCGGCACAACTAGTGCACAGATTGCTCAAGCAATTGTAACCAGTGCACCATTCCTTGCGGCTAATCCAGATATTCCTACTTTTGTTAACAACCTATACACCAATGTAATGGGTGCGGCTCCAACGCCAACACAGGCATCACCGTATATTACTTCGTTGGTAACAGGTGGAACCACAATGGGTGCATTGTTAAATGCCGCAGCACATCTAGCAACATTCCAAACCACAATTGGTATTATTGGTGTTGCTCCAGCAACAACTGGTGTATTGGCTGGTAACGGAATTGACTATATCCCACAGTAAATAATTACTGTTCCCTGAGATCTACATAAATATAACGTTGATCTCAGGATCACTATTAAAGGAAATACAATGAAGAAAATCGTAATTGCCACTATGGCATTAATGACAAGTTTGGCTTTTGCTGGTTCTATCACTCTAGAAGGGCAAGACCAACTGGGCGATAAAGGTGCTAAAAATTCAGTCAACGAATCAATCTCAGTCAAAGAGTCAATCAACAAAACGTTTGCCGTTGATGTTGCAGCAGTTAACTATCAACAAGCTGGTACATATGCATTGAGCACTCGTTTAGAAACAGGTGTAACTGGTGCAACCGCAGTTGGTCCAGTTGGCGTTTACACTCGTGTTGCACTTGGCGAAAAATACACCAACGGTGCCAATTTTGCTTATTGGAGCATCGAGCCTGGTATCTCATACACGCTAGACAAATTCACTGCCAAAGTTGGATATCGCTATCGCACAGCTACTGCCAACGCCAATGTGTATAACGACACAACAGATACCAGCAGATTTGGTCTAAGCTATGCTATTACCAAGAAAGATGCAGTTGGTATTCGATTTGATCGTGTAATTGGTGACAGTACAAATCACAGTTACAATTTGAACTACACACGTTCATTCTAATCTATTCTAAGATTAGCTCAAAAGGCCCTTTGGGGCCTTTTCTTTTAGATTCTTTACATTTGAGTCACATTATTGTAATGGTTACCACTATAAATAAGGATGAGTGATTGGCACTCAAAATAATTCCAATAACAGGAGCTCGTATGTCAGATATAGACAACCCAATAATTGAAGATGATGAAACTGTATTGCCACCAACCGACGATGTAGATGTTGATACAGAAGAAAACGACGATGATGTCAAAACTGAATTTGATGATTCAGATGAAGATGATTCAGATGAAGATGATTCAGATGATGATGGCGATGATTCAGATGAAGATGACTCAGAAGATGATAGCGATGATTCAGATGAAGATGAATCAGAAGATGATAGCGATGAAGATGACTCAGAAGAAGAGTAATTAGCTCGAAAACCGGCCACAACGATTGAGTGGATGTTGGAACTCGTAACCAACACTAAAGAGCCCATCAGGCTCTTTTTTTACGATTTAAAAATCTATCTATAAGTATTGGCTTATGTGTGGTATATTATTGGTAAAAAGTCAACATGAAATTCTTTTAGACAAACATCTGGCCGCTTTTAGAATTTTACAATCTCGCGGACCTGATTTTAATCGATGTCAATACAAAAATAACATATTCATTGGGCAAACAGTTTTGCACATAACAGGCACAGACGAATACTATCACAGCTCCACCAATAACTTTTTGGCCTACAATGGAGAGATATACAACTATCAAGATCTAGGTGTATACAAAAACGACATAGAATTTGTACACCACTGTGTAGAAGATAACATAAAGCAATTAAATGCAGGCTGGGGGCCCTGGGCCTGGGCATGGACAGATACAAAAACTGTAGTGTACGCAAGTGATCCACAAGGCGAACGATGTTTGTATCACTATCAAGATTCAGAAATATTAATTGTTTGCAGCGAAGTTGCTCCAATACTTGAATATATTGATAACGTAAAAATTGATCTTCCGTATAAAAACAAACTTTGGACCATGCTGGACCAAACTCCTTGGAAGGGTATAACAAGAGTTCAGCCAGGACAACTATACCAAGATGGCAAAGTTGTACAAAAAATTGATAGCATTTTTAATTGGGTGCAACCTAAAAGCTACAACAACATAGACGAAGCATACGAAGAATTTAAATCAATTTGGAAGCATGTTACTAAAACAATGATACCAACTTGCACTGCTGCACTGACATATTCTGGCGGACTAGATAGCAGTGTGATATTAAATTCTATACCCGGACTTGAATTATATTCAGTCAATAACACCGGTAAAGATCCTATCATAGAACGTATACGAGATTTTTTAACTGCAGACGAACTAGATAGTCTACACGAATTGCCAGTTGACAAACAACAATGGGCCAACCATTTTAAAAATCTAATTGGGCGATTGCGTATGCCTGTGCAAAGTTGGAGCTTTGTTGGTCATTGGATTGTGGCAAAAAATTGCAATCAACGAGTTTTATTTACAGGACTGGGTGCTGATGAACTGTTCGGCGGATATGATGTTTACCAGCAACTAAATTATTGTTTAAGTGCCGATTCTCCAAGTCCATACAGTAAACACGGAGATTCAAAATTATGGCAGCAGTGTCTCGAAGCCTATGACTATAATATGATGCAAGCCACCATGCTAATGGATTACATACATCAGGTCATTGGGTGCGATGCACAAGGTGTTGATATGATCTCTGGAGCATGGGGTATTGAAACAAGAAATCCTTTTTTAGCAAAACCTATCATAAAATTTGCATTGAACTTGCCACATGATTTTAAAATTGGCTCAGAATCAAAACCTTTGATACGACAATTGTTTTTAGAAAGATGGAGTCAAGATTTAATACTTCCAAAAAAAGGATTTACAGGGCATGCCAATGACAGTTTACCTTGGTTGGGAATTGATATTGATTCGATTGGTGATAGATTATTAGATTGGCGCCAAATTGCTCAGAAAGTATTTTATGATAGCCACAGCTAGTCACTGCCCTTGGACACATTGGATTGTAGACAATTTTTTAACTACAGAATGTTTGTTAGAATTAAAGTCAATCAAACATAATAGGGAGCAAAGTACACATGGTAAACGAGTCGGCAACAATCGACTGTTTATTAACGAAACTGTAGCTGATCAATATCCTGAACTTTACAAACTATATCAAAGTTTGTATTCTGGTTGTTACAGAGAATTTTTTGAGAGTTACACAGGATTAGGCTACGCTGGATTATATCCAAGAGTAGAAGTTATCAGTGATATAGGAGATTTTTATTTAGAACCACACTGTGATTTGCCAGAAAAAAAGTTGACTGCATTGGTGTATACTGATTATGAAAAACTATATCCAGGAACTGGTTTTGGTGATGGCAACAGAATTGAAAGTAAAGATAACAGATGTTTCTTTTTTGTACCCAGTGATAAAAGTTTGCACGATTATCCAGCCACACACTTTGATAAGATACGTAGATGCTTACAAATAAATTATTGGACTTATTCTACATAGTCATTCCAATTTACTAAAGTTTGAAACCATTCTTTAGTAAATTTAGTTTCTGGATTCCTAATAAGATATCGATGTAATACCGACACACACCATTCTTCACTTGGTGTTACTGCTCGAGTTTTTGGGCTTGCGTATTCATACCACCAGATTCCGTAGGGTGCTTCATTATCAGTAAGCTGAAATAAAAATTGCATATTTGGAATTTGTGCGTTGCATATTTTAGCAAATTGCTCAAATGTATCAACACGTTCCAAATTTTGAAATTTTTCAATGTACTCAATACTGGTAGTAATAAATCCAGCTATTGTTGTTATCAACGGAATACATTCGGCAGCTCTTAATCGACTTTCACCGTTGCCAATATCAAATTTATCGTCACCAACATATTGTAACAACATAGGTTTGACAATTCCTTGTTTTTTTATATCATCAACCCACATGTTTAATTTTACCAAATTGGCAATATCATAGTGATTAATTTTCATCTGTATGAATCCATCGATACCATGATCGCGAATCGTTATATTTGCCCAAGTAGCTATAACTTCTAGTGTTTGTTGATAATTTATTTTACTTTTATCAAACATCGGATCATAGAACAAACAGTGGCGGCCGTCATGAAAACTTTCTTGGATTGGATCACGTGTTGAGGGGTAGACAATTTCTATAGTAGGGTTATTCCAGTACATATAAGTAATTAGCATGAAAACTCATCAAGATCAAATTTGGATTTCAGCTCCCAAAGAAGTTGAGATTATAAAAACACTCAGTCAAGCAATACAATCACAAGGATTTATTCCTGCTAAAGAATTAGATGGAAATAATTACGGCTATCCATACTGTTACAATCGACAAGATTTAACACTGGATTGTAGACTTGTTGATATTGTAACTCGCGCTGAAGCGGACATAATTATCACTGATAATGTTTTTTTACAATCACTTCCAGGAGATGTTGTTAGTGTGTTGCCAGAATTTTGGTCAATTTGGCAATTTGATCCTGTTTATCAAAATCGCCCAGCTTCTGTTGGGTTCAATTGTTTTATGAATCGCATTCGCGGCGATAGGTCTATAACATTTTATGAATTAATACGTAGAAATATTTTGAATCACGGATTTGTGAGTTTTAATTGCAGTCAGGCTGAGTACATGGATCAATATGAACAGGCTGAGCTATATAACTATTGGCAGGAACATGATCAAGGACTAGAGCTTGTACCTTACAATACTGTGGAAGCACACGGCAGTCTTGAACAATGTATCATTGATTCTAATGTAAGTTTGATATTGGAAACATATATCAGTCATAATCATGTTGTGTTTAGTGAAAAAATATTTCGTGCATTGCAATTACCAAGACCTTGGTTATTGTATTGTAGTCCTGGTGCAGTACTTTGTTTAAAACAATATGGCTTCGACGTGCTGGCTGATTATGTAGATCATGGTTATGACGAAATTTCTGAGCACATTATACGACATCAACTTATCATGAATCAACTAGAAACTTTTGTTAATAAAAAGTATACTGAGCAGGATTACGTAAGATTTGATCAAGCTGCCAAACGTAATCAACAACTGTTAAAACATTTTGCAGTAACATGGCCTAATAAATTTCGTAGTATTTTAGATAAAATTAAACAGCTATGATTGAATTTGTAGGGCATGAATATAGATATACTGGTGAATATCTGGTATCACCAGAGACAATTTTTGTAGCGGATCATCATTACCATGAAGACTTGCATGAATTTCCTGTAAAAAACTTGTTAGAAAATAGTACCAATCCATATTCACACACAGTAATATTTGATCACGTGCTACAACATGACGATGTTCTTAAAGAATACAATTTGGTTTGTTTGCCCATACTCATGGCTAACTATACTAATCAGTTTATACAAAAACAAATTGTGCCCGATTGGAGTCACAAGTATCGTACATTCAATTTTATGATAAACAAAATACGTTTTCATAGAACATTTTTGTTGATGTTGTTAGAAATGTTTAATTTGAAAGATTGTGAATACAGTCTTTGCTGGAAACATACCAACATAAATCGATCAGCAATGATACGTGAAACTGACAGCATTGCTTATCAAAAAATTATGTTGTCTACTAATATTACCACCAAACCGAATCAGTATTTGTTTGGCACTGAAAGATTGCTGGATCAAGGACTGCAATACGGATCAATTACCAACCCAGAAGTTTATGAAAGATTCTTGCAAAAAAAAGTGTTTGAACCTACTTGTATTAGTTTGATCACCGAGCCAGCTTTTTTTGAACGTGAAACTATCATAACAGAAAAAACTATCATGGCCATCTATGGTGGCACCATACCTGTTTGGGTAGGTGGGTGGCGCATAGCTGACTATATGCGTGATCAAGGATTTGATGTGTTTGATGATATTGTGGATCACAGTTATCAAGACATGCTGGATCCATGGGATCGGTGTTACTACGCTATAGAACGCAATCTACATTTGCTTCAAGACTTTGAAACAGTACAAAGATTTGTGATCAATAATAAACATAGACTACAAGCAAATCTAGATCTGCTGGAAACTAATACTTTTGTTAACAATTGTCATAAAGCCATCAACAGTATCAGTGATGATGTGGTTAGGAATACCGTAATAAATAAGTTTTCTTGGTTGACACACAATCCATAGTTTGCTACAATACACACATGCTAAGAAATTAGCTGTTATTGCAGAGTGTTATCAGGGTATCGTGGGCTGATCACCTACTATGCGGGCCTAACTGTGCGAGGAACAGGTCCTGACATAACCGCTATTCGCTCGTCAGTGCTAATTACATTTTTGACAAATCGGCAAGATAGCACTTTGCAATAATTTTGGATTGTTAGATCAGTTGGTTAGATCGCCGGCCTGTCACGCCGGAGGCCACCGGTTCAAGTCCGGTACAGTCCGCCAAGTTAGTTAGCTCGGTTCATCTAGAGGCCCAGGATAGTGCCCTTTCACGGCATTCACACCGGTTCGAATCCGGTACCGAGTACCAGTTTTATGTTGGGGATTCGCCAAGTTGGTAAGGCAGCGGATTTTGATTCCGCCATTCAGAGGTTCGAGTCCTTTATCCCCAGCCAGCTCTTCTAGTATAATGGCATTACAGTGGATTTGTAATCCTCTGATGGCAGTTCGATTCTGTCGAGGAGCACCAAGTTATCGCAGAGTGGAGAAGTAGTATCTCGTCAGGCTCATAACCTGAAGATCGCTGGTGCGATTCCAGCCTCTGCAACCAACTTTTCTTGTCTTGAGTAAGCAACCCATTTTGAATTAAACACCAATGAAACAACATATAAAAATAGGCATGCCTCATCTGATATACAACGGACTGGATCCTGTTTGGTTGCTTAAACATATCGGAAATAACCACTGGTCTTTACTGAACGATGCTACGTCTTTTTACAAAGACGATCAAAGATTATATGCTAGTTTTTTTGCAGTTGAGTTGGATTTTAACAAAGGACAACAACACTTTGCTGAAAATAATTCATTGACTATACAAAGTGAAATTTACAAATTCAACAACATGATTCATAGATCCATGCACACAATTTCGGTAGATAATAATAGTGCAACTGCTACTTTGGATTCAATTTTTGTAAAGAAAAACTTGTCAACCGGCGAATTAGTAAAGGAAGAGCCTGTCAGCCTCAAAGGCATGGACTCAATCGATCAAAGTTTTTTACATGAACACAAGAAGTTGAAAAAAAGTTTATCATTGGCCGAGCAAGAGAGTTTTAATTTATTGCAGTTTAATCCAGAATCTTATTTTAACGGTGTCAAAATACTGTACTGTGCAAATTATTTAAGTCTGGTATTTCTCAGCGAATATGCTGTATTTAAAAAAATACAGGATCCAATAAAGAAGATCAAACTGTATTTTTTTAAAAACATTTCTGAAAATGATCAAGTGTACGGATTAACCAAATGTGTAGATTGTGTGTTTGAAACTACTCTTATAGCAGATAATCGTCCATTGGGTTTTTGTCAAATTGAAAGATAAGTAACATGTCAACCTATCTTGGGACATTGGCGTTATATACTAATACTCCAGGAGAATTGCATGTCACAATACGATATCATTGCCCAAGTCAGAGAACTATTAGAAAGAAACTTAAAAGCTTCTGAAATTGCCCATCGTTTGTTTTTAGATATACATCAAGTCAAACAAATACTAGCAAGTGAAAAACATTTATCTACTACAGTTGACTGATACATTTTGGGATTTTATTCCAGCATTATGGCCGAGTGCAAAATCATACTATGAACTGTACGGAACTTATCCAGAAAAATACAACTGGATATTACCTGTATGTGAATTTTATCAGGATATTGAAGCTATTAAAAAAATAATAGAGCAAGCACCTCCAGATATTTTTGGAGTCAGTTTATATGTTTGGAATTATGAAAAAAGTCTTTCTCTTTGCAAATGGGTCAAAAACAAATATCCCGAGTGTGTGGTTATAACAGGTGGTCCACAACAATATTTCAAACATGATAAGAATTGGTTCAAAAAATACAATTTCATTGATGCCAGTTTGCCCAGTGAAGTTTACGGTGAATTGGCAATATGTGATGTGCTAGATAATCTCCAAGATAATAATTCTATCAATTGGAATTTGGTAGAACAAATAGTATATGCTAGCCAATCAAAAAATATTATTTTAAAAAGCCCAAAAAGCACTGCTAAAAGAGATTTCAAATGGGGCTATCCGGCGTATTTCTTACAGGCCAATCATATACAACAATATGTATATGAATATTTTGCCGTTAGACAAAATCTACGATTATGGGCCAATCTCGAGACCACACGCGGATGCCCGTATGAATGTGCCTATTGTGATTGGGGTGGTGGAATTGGCACCAAAGTGGTTGTTAAAGATCTTGAGTGTGTCAAACTAGATTTAGATACTCTGGCCAAATTCAATATTACCAATCTCCACATATGTGATGCTAATTTTGGTATCACCGGTGCAAGAGATATCGAAATAACAGAATATATAGGATCAAAAAAGAAAGAGTCAAATGGCAGAAGCTTTGTAAATCTCATGCACAGCGGTTATGCCAAAACACATCATCATTTTGATACTATCAAACAAATAATCTCACTTGAAGCCAAACACGATCTATCTTGCACATATAAAATTAGTCAACAATCGTTTCATCAACATATATTAGACAACATAAAACGTACTGATCTCAGACACGAACAACATTTTGAAATTGCCAATTATGTTCGAACTAAATTTAAATTTGACTCGACTGTGGAAATAATAATGGGCTTACCTGGCACCACGGTGGCCAGCTGGATTGAAGAGTTTGATATACCTTACAATTATAATGTGTTTGTGTCTGCATACGAATGGTTTTTACTGCCAGAAGCTGAGAGTTTTGATCATGAGTACCGACAAAAATGGGGTATAGAAACTGCTAAAAAAATTGGGTTTGATACCAAGGCAACCGACTCGCTGGACATTGAGTTGCATCCAATGGAAGTTGTGGTAGGAGGTAACAGTTTTACAAGAGAAGACTATCAGTCAATGATGGAAATTTATATGTGCTACTATTTTATTGTGCAAAGTGGAGTGTATGCTCAAACAATAAAACAAATATTACTAGCAAATCAACTTAAATTTAGTGAATTTTTAAAAGATTTTTATTTTGATTGTTACAAAATTTTAAAAACAAAATCTAATTCGCTTGATAGTTATCAGACATATCTAAAAGAGTACACCAGTGATAATATAAACAAGTTATACAATGAAATATCCTGGAACAATACATCTATAAAAGTTTCACATAGATTTTATTTGATAATTGAGTATTTTAAAAATTTTGAATTACTATCTCCAATTTTAGAATCGTGGTTGATATCTCAAGGTGCTAATTTAAAAATTCTTGAACAAGAATCTGAGTTGATAGTGAGCGAGCAACGATTACATAAAAATAAAAAAAACTTATTCAACACTATCACTTATAATCATAAAATCACATCAATAGAAGATCTAATAGACTATGACAAATTATCTTATGTTACTTTTTGCGGCGATTTACTTTTGGCCAAAAAAAATATTTCTTTAAATTTACTACAAGTTTTTTAGTGTATAAGTACTGGTATGCATTTTGACATCTCTAATTTTGAGGTATATCCTGTATTTCCTAACACAATTGCAATTACTTTTGTGCAAGAAGATTTATCTCTGATACAACACATTGAAAGTTTAAAATATTTTACTGGGCCAGGGTGTCATAACATGTGGGTGACACAAGATCGAAATCTGCTTTCAAATTTCCATGCAGAAAAAAATATTGTGATGTCTTATTTTAATAAATTTAAAAATGATGTATTAAGATTAGATACAACTGATTTTATTATGACCACATCCTGGGCTACAAAAACGTTAACCGGCGGATTTGGTGATACTCACGCTCATAAAAATTCATGCTACAGCGCAGTGTTATATCTTGACGACTCTCCTGATTCAGGAGAAATTGAGTTTGAAAACGTTGGGCTGAAACCTGACAGTTTTTTACTCAATTACCCAAAAGAATCTAATATATTTAATTCTAAAGAATTTGTTGTGTTTCCCGAACGAAATAAAATTATATTTTTTCCAAGTTATTTAAGGCATAGAATTAAAACTTATCTAGGTAGCATACCTAGATACTCAATTGCAATTAATTTTATTCCAGTGGGTGTATACGGATTAAATGATTCTCTAGTAAATATATCTTACAATCCATCAGCAGATTGAATTTGCTGCTTTGCCACATTTTCAATATATTCTAAATCTGCCAGGATAGGATCTAATTTAAAACCACGATCAGTGCTCCAGTGTTCTCGTTGCACATACGGCGCATCACTAAATGCATTAGCCAAAATAATATAAGCAAAGTGATCATCATCGTTGTTCATCCAGTATTTAACAATTATGCAAGATAATTCAAGTAGGATGTCAATAATATTAATGTAATATATGCCTATATAAATATTGGCTCAATGGAGATACAATGGCCAAAGTTTTATTCATTCTCAAACAGCGCGAAGATTACAACGCAATAGTGCATAGTCATGTGGGACTCAGCACGGGTCTTTATAACAGTGCCAATTTTATGAACGAGATGTTGATCGATGCAGGAGTAGACAGTGTGTTAGAAGTGGCCATTGACAACAATTGTATAGATAGATTGGTTACCAAACATCGCCCTACACATGTAATCATTGAAGCTCTTTGGGTAGTGCCCACAAAATTTACCATATTACAAAAATTGCATCCCAAGGTAAAATGGATCATCAGACTGCATAGTGAAATGCCGTTTTTGGCCGGAGAAGGCAATGCCATGGACTGGATCGGCGACTATTCTGAATTTCATAGTGTATATCTTGGAGTAAATGCACCAAGAATGCTGAGAGAGTGTCAAACTTATTTGAGTGCAGTGCATCCTGGCAGAATCTGGAATAATGGTAGAATAATTTATATGCCAAATTTTTATCCACAAGAATTTGTAAAAAAGAAATTGGACAAGAAAAAAGACACAGTAGATGTGGCCTGCTTTGGCGCAGTACGCCCATTGAAAAATCACCTGGTACAGGCCATCGCTGCCATTGAGTTTGCTAAGACCATTGGTAAAAAATTACGTTTCCATATCAATGCAGGTAGAATTGAAATGAACGGCGGTCCAGTGATCAATAATTTAAAAGGTCTATTTCAACAACTGTCTGGCAGAGGTTACGAATTGGTCAATCATCAATGGCGTCCACGTGAACAGTTTTTAGAATTATGCGGTCAAATGGATATTGGACTACAGGTTAGTTTTTCAGAAACATTCAATATTGTGGGTGCAGATTTGATCAGTCAAGGAGTACCGTTGGTAGGCAGTATAGAGATACCTTGGGCCGCACCCAAATGGTGTGCTGATCCCACTGACAGTGCAGAAATTGCAGCATGTTTGGCCAGCGCCTATCGCTGGTCTAGAACCAATGTTCGTTACAATCAAATATCATTGAAAAAATATACCAATCAAACCAGAGATATATGGACTAAATACTTTTATGAACAAACACACAGTAAAAGCTCATAAATGGATAGACGGTATTTTACATACTGTGGAACATTACTTTGATAACTTGGCTGAAGCCATTGTTTTTTCTCGTGCCACTAATGCTCATCATACCAAAGTATACAATGAACAAGGTAACTTGGTGCACGTGAGCAACGCACAAAATATTGCACCCAGCTACGCATAAGTCCGTTTTGGTAGACAAACAATCAAATCTAGTGTATAATACAATCAAAGCGGGATTAGTTTAATGGTAAAACAAAACGTTGCCAACGTCTAAACACCAGTTCGATTCTGGTATTCCGCTCCAGTTTACTGCGGGGTTCGTATAGTGGTAATACCCTAGCCTTCCAAGCTAGAGCTGACAGTTCGATTCTGTTACCCCGCTCCAATTTTCAAAAGGATACATATGAATCGTTTATCAGCTAGCCGGGGTACTGAAATTGACACAGATCTATGTGTTAAAAATGCAGGGGAAAATAGATACATGTTGGTTATTATGGCCTCAGCCCGTGCCAGAGAAATCGCCCGGCAACATCGTGCCAGTGAAAATCCTGCACATATCTATCCTGTAGTCAAGGCCTTGTTGGAATTTCAAACAGGCGAAATCACCATTGATGCAGCAACAAAAATTATGTAAAGGAAAATTATGGATATAGATCAAGCAAGTAATTTTTTGGCATGCACTATTTTATTGGGTGCAGGTGTCACAGTTATGGTTGCATTTGTGTTGTTGATCAATAACTTATGTAATCGCTATTGGAAATCTGTGTCATTTCCTGATTACATAAATCCATTGGCCGCGAGAAGATTTGCAGAACCACACGAGATGCCGCCTAATGAGAAAAATTGATATTGAGCAAGTAAAACAATATATCAATGCACAAAGTCCTGAAACTCGAATTTATATCGGAGTAGACTCGGAAAGAATCAAAATCAATCGAGTATGGTATGCTGACTATACTGCGGCTATTGTGGTCCACATAGATGGTAAACATGGATGTAAACTATTTGGCGAAGTCACAAGAGAAAGAGATTATGATCAACGAGCCAATCGCCCCAGTCAACGACTAATGACCGAAGTTCATAAAGTAAGTGAATTATATTTGAAATTGGCAGATGTTTTAGAAAATCGACTGGTAGAAGTTCATTTGGATATCAATCCCCGAGATGAACATGCTAGTTCCACCGTGGTAAGAGAAGCCATTGGTTATATTCGCGGTACCTGCAATGTGATCCCTATGGTCAAGCCCAATGCATTTGCGGCCACCTATGCAGCAGATCGGCTAAGAGGACTACGGATAGCAAATGCATAGACGTTAACTAAATAGAATCCAATGAGGCAGAACATATTACATATAGAATTAACCAATCGCTGCACACTGGCCTGTCCTGCATGTCCAAGAACTACCTGGCAACAGTTAACCAAACAACCAGTGGAAAAAAGTGACCTGGACATTGATTTGTTTGAACAATTTATGGATTGTGATGGTGGTAAAAAAATTACCAAATTTGTTTTGTGCGGTGACTACGGCGATTGTATATATTACCCGCATTTACTAGAATTCATCAAACGTTTTAGATCCAGCAAAACATTCAATATACACACCAATGGTAGTTATAAAAATCAAACTTTTTGGACACAATTGTCTGAGTTGCTGACCCCAGAAGATTCAGTAATATTTGGCATAGACGGACTAGAGGCAACCAATCATCTTTATAGACGTAACAGCGATTGGACTAGTATTATGCTAGGTGTCGATACCATTGCCAAAAGTTCTGCCAAATTGTTGTGGCAAACTATTGTGTTCAAGTTTAATCATGACAGTCTGCCAGAAATTAAACAATTTGCCGAAAGCCGAGGAGCCAGTTTTTATGCTATAAAAACTCACCGCTATGGGGACAACAGTCTTGTACCTCCTGATAATTTTGTTCATACTGACCATGTGTTCAAACAAGAATATCATTATGATCGTAGTATTATTGTTGAGCCCAGATGTGAGCATGAAAAAGCAGTAACTTGCGAAGGTAAACTGTTTCCATGTGATTGGATAAGAAATCCGCAGACATTTTACAAATCTCAATTGTGGAAACAAAAATCTCGCTGGATAGACAAAGTAGACATAAAGAACAATACCTATGATCAAGCTGTGGCAGTAGTTAAAGACTGGGCAAACTACGTGAGAGAAAACAGTTTGGCAGGATCTGACAACGTAGATGTGTTGTGCAGAATGAAATGTAGACAAGGATGCAACCACAATAATACCATGGAGATCATGCAATGACTGCGGCATTAGCGCACCTCAGACAACAACTGATGTCTAATAGAACAGTTTTATGCACAGGAAATCCTGACAATCCTGATTTACTAGCCCACGGATTTCGACAAATTTATCCAGATGCAACTTTTATTCACAAGTCCAATGGATGGGATCTCACTGATCAATCAGCTGACAACAAAACACGCCTCCAAGAATTATTTTCCAAACACAATACTTTTATCAATGCTAGTTTTATAGCTCCGTTTGTACAATCATATCTCTTGGAATTGTGTGCACAGTCAGTCAAACACTGCGATGTTTTCAACATAGGCAGTACACATGAGTACGATGGCCGGGGATATAAAGATTATGCAGAATCCAAACTGGATCTTAGAAACAAGAGTCTAGTATTAAATACTTATAGATTCAGAACTCATCACATTATTCTGGGCGGTATCAAACGACAACATCAAACGGAAACTGACAGTTGGTTATCAATCAATGATATTTGTAACATGGTGCCTTGGCTAATCAATCAGAAGTTCCTGGTACCACTTATTTGTTTGGACCAGCCCAAACAAGCTTGGTAGTCATTTGGTTGACCTAAAACAAGTATTGTTGTATAATTACAGCAAGGAGTCGATTATGCCATCAGTTTTTTTAGTCAGTGACACACATTTTGGACACATGGGAGTGTGTCGTTTTACTCGTGCGGATGGTGTTACAAAACTTCGTCCTTGGGATACTCCTGAGGAAATGGACGAAGCAATGGTCCAGCGGTGGAATGATCGAGTACGACCCACTGACAAGGTCTATCATTTGGGGGATGTTGTGATCAACCGCAAGGCATTAAAGACTCTAAGCCGGTTAAATGGTGACAAGGTCTTGATCCGCGGTAACCACGACATATTCCCAGATGCGGAATACAGAGAATACTTTCGCGAGTTACGGGCCTACCATGTGATGAATGGACTTATTTTAAGTCATATTCCTGTTCACGAAGCAAGTCTTGGTAGATTTGGTTGTAATATACACGGACACTTACACGCCAACAGAGTTAAGAAGGCGAGAGGTGTTGATGCCCGAACTGGTGAAATCTTATACAGCGATGAGATTGATCCAAGATACTGGTGTGCCTGTGTTGAGCAAACAGACTTCGCTCCTATCCTTTTTGAGGATGCCTTAAAGAGGATTACGGAACAAGGTGGCACAGTAGGGTTTAAAAACGGCAACGGTCCTACAATGTGATCCATGTACAATGTAATTTTTTTTACTGATGTAACTGACAACATTGATAGTACATTATCATTAGGAGCCTACAAGCTGGCTACTACATTGAGATTGCAGGGTTATTCTTGTTTGGTAGTAAACAATCTGTCAGAATTTTCCACCAGCGAATTAAAAAAATTAATTGATCTCACAGTAAATGATAACACTGTGATGGTAGGATTTAGTACTACATTCATGCTGTCAACAGTAGAAAAAGATCCTACCATGCCTACACCAAGCTTGCCGCCACTGGCAATTGACACAGTATTTCCGCAAGGCAAAGAGTTCGAAGGTGAAATACTGTCATATATAAAATCTAAAAACAACAAATGTAAAATATTGGCTGGCGGTGCCAAAGTGCATCCTCAATACAGTAACAAAAACATTGACTATGTGTGTTTGGGTTACGGTGAATTATCTGTGGTCAATTTGGTCAATCATTTGACTTGGCAACAACCTTTGCGTAAAAGTTTTAGAAATCTTCATGGGTGCATTATAATTGACGACAAGTTGGCTAGCGGGTATGACTTTGCCAATGATATCATGCTGCGTGAAAAGATTGACGTTGTGAATTACAAGGTACTGCCCATTGAGATTGGCAGAGGATGTATTTTTAAATGCAAATTTTGCGCTTATCCAATGAATGGTAAAAAAACATTGGATTTTGTAAAGAACACAGAAGTACTGTATCAAGAATTAAAACACAATTATGATCAGTTTGGAATCAGCACTTATCATATTGTTGACGACACGTTCAATGACTACAAAGACAAATTGCTGGCCATTAGAGATGTTGTACAAAGATTAGACTTTCAGCCAATATTTTGGGCCTACATAAGATTGGATTTGATTTGTACCCACCCTGAAACACTGGACATACTCTACGACATCGGACTTAGATTTATGTATTTTGGCATTGAGAGTCTCAATGAACGCACTGGTAGAATCATTGGCAAAGGGTTTAACCGTCAAAAACAAATTGACATGATGAACCGAATCAAAGATCAGTACTCAGATGTATCAATGCACACCAGCTTTATCTTAGGTCTGCCAGAAGAAACTGAGTCAAGTTTTACTCAAACATTCGATCAGCTGATGTCAGGCTATATTCCAGCGGACAGTTGGGTGTTTTATCCGCTGTATATTTTACCTAAAAACGTTGCAACCTTCAACAGTGAGATCACTGAAAATTATGAAAAATTTGGTTATCAAGATCTGGGCGGCGGACAAGGATATATCAACTGGGCCAATGAATATACCAATTTTACGTCAGCATTGAAAATGTCCAATGAATTTATGGAGTCCAGTAGAAAACTTGATAGATTCAAAATAACAGGCAGTTTTGCTATGAATTTAAAAAATTACGGGCAAGACTACACACTGACTAAAAATATATCATGGAAAAATTTTGATTGGCACCACATAGAACACAATATTAAACCCAATTTTGTATACAACTACAAAAGACAACTGTTTGATCTAATACAATCAACTTAGATTTAATCTTATTCCAAATATCAAACTGTAGCGATCTTGATCACTGGCATTTTTTCCCGAGTGCCAGCTGTCATTGGAATTGGCGGTAAAAAATCCCAATCCGTGACCAGTGGGTATACGCAATGGATTGGCTCCTTCTTTGGTGGTATAACATGTGGTACTTTGATTTGGATCATCTGTGGGTATAAAATATATCATGCCTTGAAGCACATGTATTCTATCATCTGTATGTGGCATTATATTGTACCGTGGTCGATCTTTAATAAAAGTACCATATATAAAAGTGTTCAAGTCCATGCGTTCTTGACTGACTCCCCAATAACCGGCCCAAAATGGTTCTTGATACAGAGTTGTCAGCAGTTTTTGTTTGAGATCACCATGTGTTACCCATTTTTGAATTTCTTTAAGAACAGGGTTTTTTGGACGGTGCAGTCGATGTCTGGTGGTAAAAGTATCTTGCTGATACCCACCATGATCCTGCTCCCAAGTTTCTTGTTGCAATAGTTGCAACATTTCTTCATTGGTATAAGGTAACTCAAGTTTTAGAGTGTACACATAATCTCGTTGTTTGTTAAATGTTATTTCCATACAAATATTTATTTTGCAAAAAATGATTATAAATACTTTGCAACGCCGGGGTGTTCCCGACGTCGGACAAATTGACGCTTGACATACTGATGTCTTTACTGTATTATTAATACAGAACGCCTACCGTGAGTAGAGTTCTTCTACAAGCATTTATAAACTTTTTAAGGAACTTGCGATGAAAACTCGTGCTCTCAAAAATTATGGTGCCAGTGTGGGGGTAGAAGCCTACGATATTGACTGGACAAACACGGATGAAATATTAGAATTAGGTAAATTGGCCGCTAGCCAATGCGTTGTTCTTGTAGACGAAAAACTTTCAATTGAGCAGTTAGCTCGGGTACAAAACCACTGGGGAGACCCAGCTGGTGCCATAATTCACGAATATATTTCAAAGAAAAAAATCAAAGGCAGACACTGGCGTGATATGTTACTGACTTTGGGTTATACTGTCACTGGGCTTGATCGAGAACTATACAACAATGTATCGTCTGTGACATTTAAAAAAGATGAAAAAGGACGAGCACAAGGTGTATTTTCTAATGGTGAACTAGACTGGCACAGCGATCAATGTGCATTTGATGATGCACAACGCATAATTGGTCTTATGAGTGTGAGCGAAACTAATCGAAGTCAAACACAATTCTTATGCACACATGATGCGTTTGAATCAATGAGTAGCGATATGCAAAGTACTGTTCGAGAACTTTATTGTAAACATAAATGGCGTGATGGTATAATGGCACCTGGATTGAATTCTGCTCAAACACTAGTAATACATTATAACATGGTTCCACTGGACGGAATGGAAACTGCATTGTATCGTGAAACAGCATCCGGACTATCAGGTATAAAAATACCCAGTCATAGTTTTGATGGATTTGTAGGAATGAGTTTGCAGGAAAGCATAAAATTAATGGAGGAAATTAAAAAAATTACCTATCAAGAAAAATATGTGTACACCCAAAATTGGGAAGATGGCCAGATTGTGTTTATGGATCAAGAAATTACTTTGCACAAAAGACCAACCAATATACTAGACGGAGACAAACGAACTATGGCTCGTATTATTTCTTATGTGAATAAAATTTTTCCTAGCAATCAGCGGCAAGATTATGTACGATACCAAGGTAAACTCATCAATCATGATGAATTGGCACAATTGGTCGACGAACATCGCAAACAAGTATTTGATATCGAACAACAGGGACAATATGCTTCGCTCAACGACTCCGTCTACGCTGATCAATGACAGTTCCAGACCATTGGTATTTCTTGGGTCTAATAGTAATCTTTATCAGTACATTGAAATTTGCCAGCTCATCGGGATTGATATTGCTGGCATCATGGATAGTGATTATTATGGTAACACTGATTATTACTGCGAGATTCCGGTGATCGACACAGAAGAATCATTGTATAACTCTGAAAAATTAAAAATGTATCAGGAAAAATATAATTTCTTTTGTGCTACTAACTGGAGTCCTGAACGAGATGCTGACATAATTAGAAACAAAGAAAAAAGGCATAAACTGATTGACCTAATAGATCAGTTTGATCTCAGGTGTATATCGCTTGTAGGGCTTGTTAATTTTATTTCTCCTAGTGTTAAAATTGGCAAAGGAGTGTTTATTGACAGCATGGTGCATGTTGGCCCTAAGGCATCTATTGGGGATTTTGTAAACATACAGGCCATGACCTGTGTCGGGCCTAATGCCAAAATTGGAAGGAACTGTACTCTTCAACGACTGTGTTGTATTTCAGATGTTGTTGTTGGTGAAAACTCGTACTTTGCGCCCATGACCAAAGCTTTGAAAAACAAAGCAGTATTTGGGGCCAATACTTTTATTCACGAAGGCATATACATCAAACGTGGCACAGTTGACAACGAAATAGTGGCCATGGACCAAGGTAACCGCCATCGGGTCATGCCCTATGTAAGCGTATGAAATTTAAGGAAAAATTATGGTAACAGAACAAAGAGTAAAAAAAGTATTAGCTGACCAATTTGGAGTTGCTGCAGACGGAATAGAGAACACCATGTGCCTGAAAAAAGATCTAGGTGCGGATAGCCTAGATCTCATTGAAATAATTATGTATTTAGAAGATGAATTTAAAATTATTATTGAAGATGATTCAGAGGTATCAACCAATATTCAGTCAATTATTGACTTTGTAGAACATAAATTACCCCATTGATCTTGTTGTTTTTATACAACTCACAAGCACAAATATAGATGTTGTATTAAAACAACAAATACATAGTTGACACAGAAATGCAGTTTTGCTACAATACATACATAAACAAAATTTTCAACCCTAAACTAAGGAACACAGCCCATGTCAGATACTCGTACAATAACTTCAGTTCAAGCTCGTCGCAGTTTACTAAAAGCATTCAAACATCAACGCCCTGTATTCCTTTGGGGTCCTCCTGGAATTGGCAAGTCAGAATTGGTAGCAGACATCACCGAAGAACTCGGCGGCTACATGATCGATCTGCGCTTGGGTCAAATGGAGCCCACAGATATTCGCGGTATTCCGTTTTACAATAAAGAATCTGGTAAAATGGACTGGGCTGAGCCAGTGGACTTACCCTCAGCGGAATTGGCCAGTCAGTATCCTGTGGTAGTTCTTTTCTTGGATGAAATGAATTCAGCGGCACCCAGTGTTCAATCTGCGGCCTATCAGCTGATTTTGAACCGTCGTGTAGGCAAATATGTGCTACCTGACAATGTGGTCATGGTTGCCGCAGGCAATCGTGAAAGTGACAAAGGTGTTACATATCGTATGCCAACACCACTGGCAAATCGTTTTATTCACCAAGAAATGAAAGTGGACTTTTCAAGTTGGCAAGAGTGGGCAGTCAATCACAAAATCCACAAGGATGTGGTAGGTTATATTGGCTTTGCTAAAAATGACTTGTACGACTTTGATGCCAAAAGTGCCAGTCGTGCCTTTGCTACTCCACGCTCATGGAGCTTTGTGAGCCAAATCCTGGATGACGAAGACAGTGATGATGACACCACAATGAATCTGATTGCAGGCACTGTGGGTGAAGGACTTGCGGTCAAATTCATGGCGCACCGTAAAGTGGCCAGCCGTATGCCCAAGCCCGAAGAAATTTTGAGTGGCAAGGTCACTACCTTGGATGTCAAAGAAGTGTCAGCCATGTATAGCCTGGTGATCAGTATGTGCTATGAGCTCAAAGATGCTATCACAGAAAAGAAAGTTGACGACAAGAAGTTTCATGAAATGGCAGATAACTTCTTTGGCTACATGATGACCAACTTTGAAACAGAGCTGGTTGTGATGGGTGCAAGAATTGCACTGACCACATACAACTTGCCATTCCAACCTACCAAGCTCAAGAACTTTGACAAGTTCCATACCAAGTATGGCAAATATATTTTGCAGGCCAGTGCTTAAACTGTTTTGGAGGGCGGTGTAAATAAAACACAGGGCTGTGTTCGCACTGCCCTCCTTTCTTTTATGCAAGACAAATATGAAATACAAAATAATCCGACTTGATGCCAGATACAATTATCGTAGTCGATTCAAGTACTTGATCTCATTTACCAAAGTACCAGGCCACTCAGCTATATTAGACTTTGACCGATGCCGTAGATGGCTCAATGATACCTATGGTTGGAGCCAAGATGTAGAAATGCAATTCCCTATGACCAAAGCTCAAAAGTCTCATCCAGAAATTACGGATGTTGAAATCAACCAGCATTGGGCGTATAACATAAAATACAACGACTACAGAATCTATGTTGCTGACAATCAAGTTCTAACAATGTTTCAGTTAAAATGGGCACAATGAATATTATTTCGGCAGTCTGTGACAATACCACTGAAATAACTGAATATTTGACTTATAATGATATTCCATATCAGAAACAAGATTTATGGAATACGAAAACCAATTTATATGCATTACCCCAAGTGTCAGATTCATTGTTAATTATCAACACCCCAATATTGTATGATATTTACAGATACAGTCCGGATACGTTAATTAAATTTTGTGCAGAAAATAACAAACTTTGGGTATGGCAAAACATGGATGGACTAATCAGTGCCATCTATTCTGAATCATTGATTAAAAAAATTGATCAGCTGGTACCCGCTAATTGTGTTACTTTATTCTTTGATGGTAAATTATCTGACCATCATGTGTTTAAATCACAGTTAAAAAATATACAATATAAAACAATGCCTTATAGTTGGTTTTTTGTTTATCCTAGAATTAAAAATGTGGTAGTAGATAAAACTAATTGTTCAAAAGATTTTTTACTGACTGCTATAAAAAAACGCAACAGACAACATAGAGAAGTATTGTGGAGACAACTTACTGCTATTCCTGGAATGCTCGATCGTGGACATGTATCTTATGGAAATGGTCGTAGCAAAATTGGATTACAAGCACAACTACCAGAAAAAGATTGGAAAAAAATTCCAAGTTTACTAAGTCAAGAGTTATACATTGATTCATGGCTAGAAATTGTGCCAGAAACCATGTATCAACATGGATACTATATAACAGAAAAAACTATTAAACCTATTGCTACCAAAACTCCATTTTTGATAGTATCAACTTGTTTTTATCTGTCTTATTTAAAACAACACGGATTCAGAACATTCGATGGCATCATTGACGAAACTTATGATAGACAACATCGCGTGCAAGACCGAGTGAAACTGATGTTAGAGCAGCTTCAGGACATTGTCAACAATGGTGCTGAGTCTTTTTATAAAGAAAGTGCGCCAGTTTTAGAGCACAATCAAAACAGACTGTTTGAAATTCGAGGACGTAAACAGTATGACATAGACTGGTTTATTTTTAGTTGTTTGGCAGAAATTGGGATTAGATAATGTGAGTAATTTGGTTCCTAATCCCAATTTTGTTGATTTTATTAAACGGCTCAACGGAGGTTCGCTTATGGCCAAAGCAAAAATAAAATGGCATAGATTGCCCGGCTACAAACTCAAAGCCACCTGGGAAGTACAGCCTCGAGGATTAGAGTATGGCCTAAAAGAGTCTGACATGGATCCCATACACGATTGGAGCAAAGAAACCAAGTGTGGAGTCCGGGTAAGTTTTGACATGTGGCGGTTTAAGACTCCCGAAGAAATGACTATGTTTTTGTTGAAGTGGTCATAATGAATAGCCTGCCAGGATGGTATGTGGCCAGTGTTCAGGCTCCTGTTATAAACTCCGATCCGATTAATGGACATCGATATCAAGGCTGGCGACCGTGCATGGAATGGTGTGTGGAGACATTTGGTGGCGGTATAGGAGCCACTGCATGGGGGCCTGGATGGCGGTTTGTGGGCGAAGGTGTGTTTGAATTCCGGCAGGAGCAAGATAGAACAATATTCCTGTTGAGGTGGTCATGAGCAATAATAACAAACATTATGCAACCTATGAACAAAGACTAGATACTGTTCTAGGAGCAGAAGCTCAGGACTGGGCTAGAATCCGTCGAGCACGAGAAGAATTTGATGAAGAATTTCAAGCAATTCCTGATTTTGCAGAAGATGATAAGATTTTTGTGTCTTGGTTGGCAGGAACCTATGGTATACAATTGACCATGGCACCCAATCATGGTATTGAACATAATTTTCGAATTACGGATGCACAAAAGTACACAGTTTTTTTATTGAAGTACAGTTGACATGAAGCATGTAGAAATCAAAAAAAATTTAATTATTTTTAAACGGCCTGAGGTATGGCACGAAATTCGCAAACAAATGATTCAGGACTTTGGGCAGATCAATATTATTATCAGTTGGCGATGCAAGAGAGAATTTGGATTTACTGTTAGAGAACATCGCGGACTTGAACAGCATGGTAAAGATTTTTTGGATCTCGTTGGTGATGATTGGAAGTATAGGTATCACTATCAAGATCAAATACACTTGGACTTTTATTCCGAAGCACAAATGACCTGGTTTCAACTCAAATACTTAAATATATAAAATGAACATCTGCGTAATAGGTGGCGGAAATACGCCAGGACGGTTTGGTAAAGATTTTTGCGATCGTGCTCAACGTGAAGGGCATGATGTAAGAATATTATCTCACTGTGATTATAAAACCAACAATCGCAAACATCTATTTGCAAATTTTACTGATTATACTGACTTAGTACATACATTTAATAAGTTAATTTCAGATCTAGATCATATAGATATATTTTTGTATAATTCAGTAACAACTGGTGGGGTAGGTGGTGAAAGTTATAGATCCACATCCAAAGTTAACTATAATACTTACATTGATCATCTGAATATAAATGCAATAGTTCCGCATTTTTTATGCATCGAATCGCTAAAAAAAATGAATCATGATAGTAAAATTATTTTTATAACATCAAGAATGGCAGACTTTGAAAAATATAAACTCAGTCAAATGAATACTGCTGTAGCATATGCTGGCGGTAAATTTTATCAAAATTTTCTCATGGTTGCATTTGCTAATTACAATGATAAAGGTGCCACAGTTGCATCGTTGTCACCGTATTTTAATTATAAAAATGCTGACAACTACAAATTAAACTTTGATTTATGCTATGACAAAATAATAAATTTGTCCCCGGATGACAATAACAACATAATAACAATTGGCGGAATGCACTTGTAATCAAGTTGACAACTAACTAAATTTATTGTATAATTACTATATTGTCTCGCTGGTGTAATGGCAGCACGTGGGTCTCCAAAACCCTTGGTCGGAGTTCGAATCTCTGGCGGGATGCCAAGAACAATGCAACGGTGGCAGAGTGGTCCAATGCAACGGATTGCAAATCCGTAAAACCGTAGGTTCAAATCCTACCCGTTGTTCCATACAGGGCCGTTAGCTCATTTGGTTAGAGCAGAGGACTCATAATCCTTTGGTGCGGTGTTCGAATCACCGACGGCCCACCATTTTACTGTGTTGTTTTTACACAACACCATAGATTTGACACAGAATTCACGATTTGCTATAATAACTACATACACACAAAGGACTGTTATGAGCGCAACAACAACAGAAAACAAAGATGCCAGTAAATTTGCTGATCTGCTAGGGCCCACTGTGACCTCAGAAGACAGAGATGCCAGAGAAAAACTGATCACTGCTCGTGTGGGACTGTTGCTCAAGGCCAGTTTCTTTGGCAATTTGGCCACTCGTCTCAAACTGGTCAATGCCGATGAATGGTGTGGCACTGCTGCCACAGATGGCAGAAACTTTTACTACAATAGCCGCTTCATCAGAATGCTCAAACCCAAGGAAGTTGAATTCTTGTTTGGACACGAAGTGTTGCATTGTGTATATGATCACTTTGGCCGTAGAGGCGACAGACATCCTCAACTGTACAATATTGCCAGTGATTATTGTGTTAACGCAGATTTGAAAAAACATCGTGTGGGTGAGTTTATAACTTCGGTACCCTGTTTGTATGACGAGAAGTACGAAGGCATGAGCTCAGAAGAGATCTACGACATCTTGTATGAAAATGCAGAAAAGATTGACATCGGCAGTTTGGTTGACAAAATGATCGACGATCACATGGATGGCCAAGGATCCGGCAGTGGTGATGAAGATGACAAAGAAGGCAAAGGTAAGCCTAGACTCACTGAAGAAGAGCGCCAACAAATCCGTGACGAGATCAAAGAAGCAGTACTGGCAGCAGCCTCAGCAGAAGCCAACGGCGCTGGCAACATTCCTGCAGGTGTGCGTAAAATTATTGAAAATCTCACTGCACCCAAAATGAACTGGCGCGAACTGTTGCGTATGCAATTAGAAAGCACTATCAAATCTGACTATACCTGGATGCGAGCCAGTCGCAAAGGCTGGCACATGGACGCGGTCATGCCGGGCCGCAAGCCCGACGAGCTGGTAGACATTGCTATCATGATTGACGCTTCAGGCTCAATTGATGGTGAAATGTTAAAGGACTTCTTGAGCGAAACTGCTGGCATCATGGAACAGTTCAACAGTTATAAAATACACGTGGCCACCTTTGACACTCAAGTGTATAACCCGCAACAATTTGACAGTGAGAACTTGGATAGTATTGCTGACTATGAAGTAGATGGCGGTGGTGGCACAGATTTTGATTGCATGTATGAATATTTGAAAGAAGCAGACATCCAACCCAAGCGGCTGGTGGTATTCACAGACGGCTATCCATTCGGATCATGGGGTGATGAGAACTATGCAGACACTGTTTGGGTGTTGCACGGAACAACCACAATTGTTCCGCCCTGGGGTCAATATGCCTACTACGAGGAAGAAAAGTGAGAACTGTAGTAGAGTGTTTGGTCATAGTGGCCATGGTTGAAGCACTCTACTTCAATCTGACCGCTATCCCCAAACAAGACTATCAAAACAACAATCCTTATGTTTACAGTTGGGTGAGAAAATGAACGAACGAATTAATAAACTGTTTGGACAGGCTATGGATCAATCTATACCAGAAACTTGGACTACACTGACCCATTCTCAGTTGTCAATACTAAAGGACAAGTTCGCCGAGTTGATTGTGAAAGAATGTTGCCAAAAACTTGAAGATGACGGTATGGTCGAAGTGGCGATAGAAATGAAACAGCATTTCGGAGTTGATGGTATGTCAACGGAAGATAAAAAGACCCTAATCAAAGAATTATTAGGAGTGAAGAATGATTGATTACTTCGAAGCACTTAAAGAAATGCACCAGGGCAATGTAGTCAAATATGTTGGCACGGTAAATGGTAATGTAATGAGCGACAAAGGTGCCAGTTTTTGTATGTGTCGTGGTTGTATTTTTCTATTTGACGATGGAGTAATCAAATGGAACAAGTTGGGATATATGGTCTACGATCCAGACTACCGTTATGAACTAACTGGTGAAACTGTGGATCCAAGAGCCTGGGAACCAGAGAAGAATCGGGACCGTAAAGAGATTCGATCAAAGTTAGGCTACAGCCGCATAGGAAGGAATAATGTATGAAAGTCATTATTGAAAAACCGGATGGGTCACCATATCTCACGGTAAGTGATGATAGACTA
>Ga0007867_1000069_pt1 | contig 43417 bp, 34 predicted proteins | sample CryBogCBH25Aug08_FD_71224 | JGI IMG/M metagenome (GOLD analysis project Ga0007867, IMG submission 71224) | Freshwater microbial communities from Crystal Bog, Wisconsin, USA - CBH25Aug08 | ecosystem: Environmental > Aquatic > Freshwater > Lake | place: Crystal Bog, Wisconsin, USA | collected... | reverse complement strand
ATAGGTTGCATTTGTCAGATTATATGAAGTATTGGAATTATCAAATGCTGCATTGGCAATTGTCATAGAGGTGTTTACATAACCATATACAGTATTTGATAGATATCCAGCATAGTTATTTGCGGAAGTCGTGGATGTATTTGTATATGAATTACCTGATGTTCCAATTAAATTGGCATATACATTACCTGAAATACCTACTGTAGTAGCATAACCATTGGAACTATTGGCCATCTGACCTGAATAGTTATTGGAAGATTCAATGTCTGTATTAGAAGCTATGTATAATTCTTTAGAACCATCATTAGTAAAAGCCCACTTAGTTGCTGATTCATCCCAAACAAGATATGTATTAGAACTTGTGCCTCTATTAATTGATAAACCACTATTTACACCGAGTGGTGCTGAACCTGATGGTAGTTCAGCATTAAGAACAACAATGTTATCACCTACTAAAAGTTTCTGAACATTTGCATAAAGAGTGGTACCTTTTACGGTAAGATTACCAGATACGGATACATCACCTGTAACTGTTCCACCAGTATAAGGAAAATATGTTGCAGATGCATAAGCATTGGCAGAATTGACCATTGCACCGGAATGGTTATTAGATGAGGCGGTGGATAGGTCCGTATAAGAATTACCAGAGGTACCAATTAGATTAGCATAAGCATTGCCCGAGGCACCAACGGAAACCGCATATGCATTGGCACCGATACCGGTATTATATGCTAAAAGGTTTGCGGCGTTAGCCTTATCAAAAGAGGCATTAGCAGTATCATAAACGGTACTAGTATATGCGGTCGTTTGTACCGTTGCATCAGAAAACTCTAACCCACCACCAGAAAGTCCTAATATACCATTGTTGGTAAATGTCCACTGATATGAACCACCGCCAGTTCTAAAAGCAAACTGATATGGTGCTGTGATAGACATAGATAGTGGATTATCTTCTGTGATAGATCCACCTGATGGTAAAGTTATTGAACCATTTGCTAAAGTAGTCTGACCTACAATAACAGCATTGCTTACAATCAAATTACCATTGAAAACTGTTCCTGAGACATTTGCCAGAGCATTATTGGCCTTATCAAAGGAAGCATTGGCAACCGTATATGCTGAATTAGCCTTATTAAATGCTGGTGATAAATCTGGTGTTAATGAAGCAGCATAAGCATTTGCCGCATTGGCCATATATCCGGCATAATTATTGGATGAAATAGATACTGAATTGGTATAAGCATTGGCACCGATACCGGTATTATATGCTAAAGCATTGGCGGAATTAGCCTTATCAAAGGCAGCATTGGCAACTGTGTAAGAAGCAGACTCATAAGTTCCAATTCCATTGGCATAATCAAATGCAGAGTTTGCTATCGTATAGGCAGCATTTGCCTTATTAAAGGCCGGTGAAAGATCAGGTGTAAGTGAAGCGGCATAGGCATTTGCCGCATTGGCCATGTATCCTGCATAGTTATTAGCAGATATTCCTACCGATCCTGCATAAGCATTAGCAGAATTAGCCATGACACCGGCATAATTATTTGCCGCTGTTAGATCAGGTGTTAATGATGCTGCATAAGAGTTAGCAGCATTTGCCATTAATCCAGCGTAGTTATTGGCGGATTCTACAGAAATATTGGTATAAGAATTGGCACCAATACCTGTGTTATAAGCAAGAACATTAGCAGAGTTGGCCTTATCAAAGGCACTATTTGCTCTATTAAACGCTGGTGAAAAATCTGTTACTGCGTTATTGGCCGCATTAAAGGCAGCATTAGCAACAGTATAGGCCGCATTTGCCTCATTATAAACGGCAGTAATATCAATACCACCAGAAAGTGTATTGGCATAATCAAATGCCGCATTGGCAATCTGGAATACTGGAGTTAGGTTTGCTGAAATAGAAAAAGAATCGTTAATAATATCAGTAGAAAATATGATATTATCGCCTTGATTGATTGTTAAAATAGAATTTCTAACAGCAGCGGTTAATAAAGAACCGGCTACGTTAATTGTAGAGAAACTGTTACTACCTGATGAAATCTGTTGAACGGCACCGGCAGCGTCTTTATAGAAAAGTCTACCGTCTGCATAGTTAATAGCAAGCTCACCATTCGCTAGATGAATGGGAGCAGGAATATGATTAGGTACATCAGATTTTTTTAATTGAATTACTGTGTTGGCCATTAAAAGTCGTCAGTTTCTTCTTCAACAGGTTTGTCAGTAGCGTTTGTTTTAACTTTACTTTTAGTATTTATGAGTTTCTTGGGAACAATTTCTGGTTGAGGTTTGACGACTTTTTCTGTAAGGGATGCTATCTCTTTATTCTTATTTTCTAATTCATTCTTTAAATTTGATAATTCTTCCTCTTTAGAAGTAAGTTTTTCTTTAACATCTTTCAATTGATTTTGAGCATTTGAAACTTCTTCATTCTTTGAAATAAGTCCTTGCTTCATTTCATTCATTTGATTTACTACAGTATCCAAATGTGATACTTTGGATTTCATAACATTATATTGTTCTTCCCAAGACTTTGCATTTTGGATTGCTTTTTCTAATTCATTTGCCTCAGTTTTTACTTTTTCTGTTTCAGTGTTTAAAGTATCTAAAGCTAGTTGCTTTTCTTTCTCCAAAGCAGAAATGACCTGGTCCTTTTCCTGAACCAGGTCATTGGCAAGATGTAATTGTGTTCTTAACTGAATTACCATATTGATGTATTCATGTAACATTCCGACGGTTTTTTCAAGATATAGATTGACATATTTCTGCTGTGTATCACTCATAGTAAAATCTTCGCTTTCTTTTTATATGGTCCTCTTTTTTTGCCAAGGACTGCCGCTCTTAATTTTTCTCTCGTTTCTTCCGAAACTATTTTGCCTTTTTGTGCTAATCCAATCTTTTCTCTTGTTTCTTCGCTATAATAACGACCTTTTCCCGCTTCTGAAATTTTTTTCTTTGCTTCTTCAGTATGCTTAAAACCTTTAACCTTTTCAGATAACAATTTACGATGTTCTTCCGTCATAGTTTTAGAAACAGAAATAGATAATTTTTCTCTTGTTTCTTCACTAATAACTCGTCCTTTGTTTGCTTTAGAAATTCTTTCGTTTCTTAAAGGAGAAGCACTTATTTTTTGACCAATTGTTAATCTTTTATTTTCGTCGGTTGACCAGTGACCCCATTTATGCTTTCTAAGATTATAATACTTTTTACCAAGTTCTTTATCTTCAATTTTAGATAACCATTTATGTTCTTCATCTAAAAGTATATCTCTTGATATCTTGCTAGAGATAATTCTCCTTTTAAAGTCTTGCGGCCTTCTTCTATAAGCATCTCTCATTCTATTGGAAGAACAAATATAACCATCATCAATATTTCCCCAATGAGAACCTATATAATACATTTTGCGCTTACGGTCATACCAAAGATAAATGAATCCATATTTTTCCATATTCAAATACTCCCTTTGAAATTATCTCAGGAAGTATTTAGTAAAACCGAGTGCGCTAAAAACTCCCGCCATCCAACATCCCGAACTGAGGAACACCACTTCCGTTAACCTGAAGAACATTGCCTTCAATACCAGAAGCAGTAACTTTTAGATCACCGGAGTTGTTACCGAATAGAATACCATTTTCTGTGAAAGATGTTTTACCTGTACCACCAACTGGAACTTTTACGATACCTGTGCTGATATAAGAACCGTTAGCAGCATTTGTATTAGCGGCAGTTCCTACACCATCAGCATATGTATTGCCAGCAGCACCAACAGACGCCGCATAAGCATTGGCAGCATTGGCCATGAATCCAGCGTAGTTATTGGCAGAAGAACCAACAACAACTGCATATGCATTGCCTGATGTACCAACTGATTCGGCATATGTATTACCAGCGGCACCTACTGCCTCAGCATAAGTATTTCCTGCCGCACCTACTGATTCAGCATAGGTATTTCCTGCTGCACCAACTTGAACGGCATAACCGTTAGCAGATGTTGCTACACTTTCTAGTTCTGTATTACCAACGATATTAACGTATGTTGTACCGTCGTTTGTAAATGTCCACTTATTGGTGCCTTCATTCCATAATAGTGATACGTTTGCATCAGCACCACGATTGACCTCCATACCTGCATCTTGTGTAGCAGATATACCTGGATCTAAATCGGCATTTAGGACGAAAATATTATCACTAACAAGTAATGACTGTGTATTAACGTAAGTGGTAGTACCTGTAACAGTTAAGTTTGCTTGAACTGTCAGGTCACCGGTTAATGTACCACCAGTGTATGGTAGGTATGTTGCCGCAGCATAAGCATTGGCAGCATTAGCCATGAATCCGGCATAATTATTGGAGGAAACAGATGTGTTTCCTAAATTGTTACTTAGTGTATTAGCATAATCATATGCTGAATTGGTAACACCAAATGCAACATTTAACTGGTCGATAAAATACTTACCGCCGATAGCAATTGTACCGTCACCAGCAGCATTACCTATAAAGAGTTTGTCGGAAAGATAGGAATACGCCTGTTCACCGGCAGATAGAGTTGTTGGTGCAGTAGTGACGCTACTACGTTTAATTTGAATTTTTGTATTAGACATTTTGATGATAACTCCGTTTAATTATTTTTTAAAATGTTCCGCCATCTATATCAGGCAATTCTTCTACTACAAATTTGCCACTACTTTCTTCATAAACAAGAGTTTCATTCTGATGTATATTGGTGGCGTCTACGTCTCTTAATTCTACAATTGTATCAACAGGATTAAGAGGACCGGCCGCTCTTCCTGTATTCACTGTTAGTTTTTTTGTTGTACCACTATTTATACTAATTCTATTTTTAGAAGTGGTTCTGAACTTGCCGTATTTGTTGGCAGGTTAGTGTTGTCGTCATTAATAATAATGGTGGTACTGAAATCGGTACCTTGGTCGATGTATAGTTCGACGTATTCGGCCATTATGGTTCCTTATGGAGTATTGGCAGTTGGTTGTTCGTTACTTGGTAGTGCTGGCCATACAACATCTTCTGGTAATTCAAACTTAGAAGGAACATCTCTTAGTTCTTGTCTATATGTTTTCCAAGCATCAAGATTTGGTAAAGAAACATCGGCCAATTGAGTCCAATCACTTTCACTTAGTAATTGATCTCTTTTGTCTCTAATAAGTTTCCAATATGTAGGATCTTTTTGCTTTTTAAGTTCAATAATAGCAAGTCTTTCTTCTTCTTTTCTTTGTAATAAAGTAGCATTAAAAGATTCAGGACTTACATTAGTAACTTCCCAGTAAGATACGTTCCATCTCAAATATTCGTCATTATTAACTTGAGGAGGATCAACACCTATAGCATAATTACTAGGTATCGGATCTGTATCAGGAACTTCTACCTGCTCTCCAGTATAATATCTGTTGGAATCTATTTGATATAGTTTCATTAATATTTAATCCTACGTTTTAATGTATGTTTTAAATTGTGTGTTTGCGCCCGAAGAATAACTTACCGAATTGGCAGTATATACTGGTGTTTTAAAAGAAACAGCAGTATTGTAACTATAAACATTTGCTGTAGTCGAATATAAACTATAAGCAGCATAATAGTAACTAGTTTCTGTGCAACCCCAACAACATCTTGAAGCCATATGACCCATGTAGTTATAAGGATCAATAAATCCTCCAAGATAATAACAACGATTTCTAAAAGATACCTGACCGGAGTTATTCCAAGTTGTTACAGGACCTAACAACGAACCAGCGGAACATCTAAAGTTAACGCCATCGTAAGTGATACCGCCGCCGTAGCCATAATAGTTTCCGTTGTAACATCTAATTACCGATGCTGCCTGGATATCAAAACCATAAGTATTTAAACCATTCCAGCAGGCATATATTGTGCAACTACAAGCAGCACTTAAATTGGTAAGATCCCAAGAACATATAGCTAGATTTGACATGTAGGCACAGCAACTTGCATAACCGAAACAACATTGTCCATACAGGTTATAATCATATGTTAATACTCTACCATTAAACACGTTAAGAATATAAAATCCTGGGAATACAATATTGATAAAGCAACACGTACCTGGATCAAACGACCACATAGCAGAACTTGGGTTTCCGTCAAAGTAATTATTACCAGCACATGCTATACCACACTGAACGGTAAGGTAACAACAATTATTGTAGTTACAAGGAATAGCAGTTGCAGAAGGATAAGCACCGCCGCGGCGTCCAGTTTGAATATCGCCACCTGGATGTGGTCTAAAAATGTAATTACAATTTGAAACCGTATCATAACAATGAGCCCACGGTTCATTTTGACCCATAGCACTCATACACTGATAAGAACGGTTACAACCACAAAGCGGACAGAATATTGCACCAGAAGGATTAGCCCCCGGTGTATATGTTCCTGAATATTCAGAATGGCCCCAATGATGGAACTCGTAATTGAATCCTTGATACATACAAGTTTGAGCATTGGCGCTTGAACTTGTGCAATGTAAGAAATTACACAAACTATAAGAGGTACAAACACCGCATGTAGAGGTATTAATGGTTGCTGGAGTCCAAGTGGTTAAGTCACTAGACTGTATAATTGAACAGAAATACATACTTACAGGAACCGTTGTATAACAAAGTGTATTGCAACCAAATAATTGAAATCTAGGTACGATAAAGAAATTATCACATTTTTTATTATAGAAAACCCACGGAGAACCAGGAAACGCACATAACCCAGCTGCACAATATGGATAAGCAGCACCTGCACACACATTGGTGTTAGCATAACATGAAGCAGACCATGTTGTTGGATTAAACAAATTGCCAGAAGAATCTTTCCATCCGGCGCCACCAACTGAGCAATAATTTCCCCAATATCCACTACAATCTTTAGGTACACATGCAACAAAATTATTTATATAAAGATATCCTGGATATCCACTATTGCTGCCGGCACAACAAACAAAAAAGGACGATCCTCCAGCACAAGCCAAACAGAAACATGCTAGAGCAGATGTTCCTATAGTATTGGCAGTATTCCAAGTTGTTCCGGCATCGGTAGTATAAGCATAGTAATAATTAGGACAGTTATTATAGGGGTCTCCAAAAAGACAACTTGAGACATTACTACATGTTCTATAGAGTGTTCCTACGGTTAACAATGCTCTACATTTACCATCATCTACTAGATGTGGATTAGCCATTCCACATGATAAACCATGAATCCAAGAACACATAACAGATCCATTATATCCATGAAATGAATAAGGCGTTGGCATAGTGTAAGTTTTTGTGTAACAACCTACACCGCAATTACAATTTGTTGTAATCGTAAAATAAAAGGCGGCGCAAGCATTTGAGACGCAACACCAACAATTTGAAACTTTTGATGTTAGTAGAGAGATGTATTTATTACTACAACAGAAATAAGCTGTTGATCCACCAAAAGCACATGGGCCAGCATTTAAATACTGCCATCCGTTCATCGCATTAATCGTAGTACCAGATCCTAGTCCCAAACCTGGTCCATATCCGCATCCAGCGCCTGAAGTCATAATACTTTGAACGCATGATGGATAACAACATGCCCAAACTGCCAGATTACAGTATCCTGAAGCACAAATTTGATTTAATACAGCAGTTAAACATTGATAAGAAGATAGTCCTGATGGTGCAAGATCGGGCCATATATAGTAACAACATGAAATATTATCAACATTGGCTCCAGAAGAAGGAGTTACATAAAATTCTGAAACTAGGTTTCCGAAACAAGTATTGCTACAGGTTGAACTAAAGCAACGACCTAATCCGTCTAATTGAATACCAATACAATTAAACAATGTTGGATAAGAACTCTGTAGATAAACGGTGTCTGTGCAAACATATCCTGAAGGTGGACATGAACATGCAATAGATACAATTGTTGCAGGTAAAATAGAAGTAATGCCACTTAATGAAGCACCATTACCATAAAATGCTGTAGCACAAAAATTTCCTGTTGCTGTTAATGTACCGGAAAAAGTACCTGTAGTGTTCTGTAATGCAGTATTAGCAACACCGAAAGCAGCATTTGCTACTGTATAACCACCGTTAGCAGTCGTGTAACCAGCATTGGCAACCGTATACCCACCGTTAGCAGTTGTATAACCGGCATTTGCTACTGCATAACCACCGTTAGCGGTACCATATGCAGCATTTGCTACACAAAACCCAGCATTTGCAGTTCCAAAAGCCTGAGGTTGTTCGATAGAAGGCAATATCTTCCACACACTGTATGTGGAATCATATTGATATGATAACCCACCTGATGTGTAAAGCTGACCATTAGTGGGGCTTGATGGAAAGTCTAGTGCCATTTTTTATTTTTCCTTTGGAATTACGTTATAACTTTATTTATGATATTTATGCCGTAATTTTTGCGGCATTATCGAATAACTCATCTAATTGTTCATTCGTAAGATTTAATTTTGCAGCTAAATTAACGATCATTGATGATAATCTTCTATATTCACTGGCATTGTTCCATGCTAGTTTAACCAATGGATCAGTTGCAGGATCGTTAATGAGTGTCTCAACCTGTGTTAGTAAACCTGCCTGTAATAGAGCGGCCTTGGCCTGGAACGGTGATACGACCATAACTTGGCGCTTTGCAACAACTTCAGAAGCAATCTCTTCTGGTGTTTTGTTGATAATAGTCCATCCTACTGTCCACTTACCATTGGAAAAAACAGGATTATTATCCAAATCAATCCTTTGTGTATCAATGTCATATGTTGGAGCAGGTTCCATTTCAACAGATATCAATTCCTCGCCTCTTAGATTAGATTCAGTTCCTTGAAAATCTTTGACGATATCTCCTGTACCAAATATAGTATACGGATTTTCTTCCTGTAAATCCGAATTATTATACGGAAATTTGATTATTTCATTGTTTTTGATTTTAGCTAACATTTATTTTTCCTTTAATAACCATAGGAGTTTGAAGAAAATGAAGCAGAGCTTGGAAAACCGCTAACGGTGACTGATGACCAATTTTGTCCATCACTGGAACTATAAACATTACCGTTAGTCATTCGAGCATAAAATGTTCCCTTCCAAGAATAAAGAGTAGGAAAATTGGAAGCTGTTACGGGAAGTCCTGTGCCTGTATACCAATTTGCTCCATTATCAGTTGAATAGAATATTGTTCCATAATTGGATCCAGAATAATATCCTGACAGAAGAAGTTTTCCGCTAGGAGTTCCTAAAACTTTATATATGCTATTAATAAGTCCAAAACCTGTTCCAGTATAATGAAAACTTGCAGTAGTTTTACTCCAAGACGAATAACCAGTAGTCGATCTATATACATTACAAGTAGATGTAGATGAATCGTAATAAATAACTACATAATTACCATTAATATATCCCGAATATACTATCGAGGTGGTTTCGGCGACCGTTGCTATATTACCTGATGACCAACTTAAACCATCGGCCGAATAATAATATAATGGATAACCTGTTCCGGAAATAGTATCATAATTGCTTCCTCCTATCATACCGTTAGAACCAACAATGATTGGAGTATTCCCTAGGGATTTATTAAAAAGTGAACCGTTTCCTATACTAGTCCAAGATCCTGTAAGATTAGGAAGAGTAGCATAATCACCATAAATATAGTTTGAATATTGTTGCAATCCAAAGATTGATCCATTAAAACCAGCCAAGGAATTTGGCATACCATAAATACCACCGTAAGTTCTATTTACATAAGTTGAAAAGTTGCTGGATGACCAGTTTATAAGATACTTTGAATAAACTATATACAAAGGCCCATTTTGTGGTACACATAATATAATATAATATCCATTATAATATATTATATTATTTGCTCCAATTGCTGGATTTGTAGCACCAATATTTACTGTAGTTGGCCCGGTCCAAGTCAAAAAATCTAATGATTTGTAAATATCTATGGATTGTGTATTGGTTCCAGGTGTTTGTTTTGCTGCAATAGCATAAATCTTTTTACTAAGTCCAAAATTTCCAAATCCTCCAGCACTACCGGCGCCTTTAGTTATAATATTTGGCATATTATCCTCACTTAAACTGCGTCTGAGATGCTAGAACAGTAAATGTAGCACTACCTGTTTTGATAATTGTATATGTGTAAATGTCCGTAGAACTTGCGTTACCTCCCGACGGAGCAGATCCTCCTTGCCAAATAACAGTTGGTGATCCACTATCAATTGTAACAGAGTTATTATAATAAGCAGTACCTCCTTGGGCCGCCAAAAATGCAACTGTTATTGCCTGACCAGTAGTCATTAAAGAATCCATCGAGGTTCCGGATGAACCTCGTAAATTGACGGTCCAGTTTGCACCAGCTGAAGAATTATAATAAAGAACTGATTGAGTTAAAACATCAAAGTTAATAGTACCAGTAGCGCCTGTTCCAGTAATCGTTACGGGTTCACCAGCATTTTTCAAAATAGTCGCTATTGTAGTTGTTGAACCATTAAAAGTTTGTGTTGCTGTATATGTTTGTGTAACAGAATTAGAAACAGCAGCATTAGCTTTAGCAAACGCGGCCGTTGTATTGGTAGAAACACCATTGGCAAAAGTAAAAGCAGCAGTAGTATTTGTTGAAACTCCATTTGCAAAAGTAAAAGCAGCAGTAGTATTTGTTGAAACTCCATTTGCAAAAGTATAACCAGCATTAGCTACACCAAAAGAAGCATTAGCTACACTAAAAGAAGCATTAGCAACGGTATAACCGCCGTTGGCAACCACATAAGAACCATTTGCTACAGAGTATCCAACGTTAGCAGTATTAAATGCTACGTTTAATAGATTATACTGAGGAAAGGCTGTTGAATATGCAGGTTCAACCCATTGACTGCTTGTTCCATCATTGAAATAGACAAACATTCTTAGTAGATCGGTATTGAACCAGATATCGCCTGGTTGCGTGTTTGCTAATGTTGGAGGTGTGCTACCGACATGTGCAACTGAAGTGATGATTGGATCTTGAACAACTGTTGTTAACCAAGCACCTACTGTAGCATCGTAATAATAAGATACACCATTTAGTGTATATTTTTGTCCGCCAACGGGACTAGACGGAAAGTCTAAAGTTGCCATATCAAGTTATTCCTTGTTTTCTAGTTTATTATTTAATTCTTTTATTGCTTCAATAAGGAAAGCGATGATGCTGTCATATCTTAAAATTCTCCTCCGTCTAAGATGGGCAACGTTTCAATTACAAACTTTCCACTTTGCGCATCGTAAACTACAGTTTCATTATTTGCTACATGACTAGAATCAACATCTTTAAGTTGAACAAGTTCTTGCACTCCGCCGGCACCTACGCCATTAAAGGTATTTAACAAAATCCGATTTTTAGGTGTAGTGGTAACAATCATTTTTTGTGTTGACCCACCTTTAACTACTATTCTTCCTGGCATCTTTTACCTATTGTGTTATCTGTGGAGTAACAAACATAATACCTTCAATAAGTCTAGATTTTAATCCAGCAATAGTATCATTCACCTTAACATCAAAGAAATATGTTCCGGCCTCTATATTGGATGTATTAGCTGCATCCAATTCTACATATATTTCACCAGAATTAGCTTGTGGAATGGTACAAACTAAAGTAGCAGTTACATTCTGTGAAAGTATGGACTTCCTCATTGAACTGGTTACAATATATCCAGTCAAATTTTGCGCCAAGTTATTATCTTCACTATTAATTTGAATTGTGGTACTGAAATCGGCACCTTGGTCCATATAGAGTTCTACGTATTCGGACATCTGATTTACCTTAAAGTATTATATTTCTATTTATATAAACTTAGGTCCTTGCACCCATACAACAATAGATTTACGGATACCACTTAAAACAGGATTTACACGATGTATCATCCAAGAAGGAAATGCTACTATACGTCCTCTATGAACTTCAATATTTTTTGCTTTTTCCTCAGTTCCCATGTTTAATTGCAATTGGCCTCCTGTAAAATCCACAACAGGATCGGATAACAAAAGTATAAGTGTTAGTTTTCTAGTATCATCTTCAACCAATTTTTCAGAATAATTATCTAGTATGATATCAGTGTGCCAGGTATAGTGACCTTTTTCATTACCATCATATACAGTATATTGGAAACTTCTATAACCGTTTAAATTGAATCCGTAAAACTGGTTATTTAAAGACTGAGCCACAAAATTCAACTTCTCAAAAATAAAAGAATTTTCTTGATTCCTGTCAAAAAATTTTACTTTAGAGTTTCTAACATCTTTTAAACCTTCATCATCACCCACAGTAACGGCATCTGTTAAAGGTTCTTTGTCACATATTTCTTCAATTTGTTTTAGTTGTTCTTCAGTAAAAGCATCATCCCACCAAACATGTGAATAAGTTATTCTTCTTCTTTCGGATGGATTGTTGAATAGTGTATCATAATTAAGCATAATTTAGTTATCCTTCATCAAGTGTTTGCAGTTGATATAGTAATATTTGAACTATCTAAGTAAACTGGAATATGCACAGTTTTTACAAGTGATCCTGTTGTATTCAATAATGGAATTACATTTGTCATACTAGTATCAACATTTGAATCAAGTATTGCTTCTTGCATATAAAGCCATTCTGATGGTGCTGAACTTTTTATCATACCTAATATTGTATTTTGATCTGGTGATGGAGTTTCAAAAACATTGATATAATAATCTGTTCGGCAACTAATGGGTGATCCGTCGGAATTTCTTATGACTTTTCCAGAATCATCAATAGTTGTTGCAAGCATATCTTCTGTTACTTTATCAGTAAAATATCTTACAGTCATTGAATGTTCTTTAGTGTCTATACTTATGACTCTATAATTTATAGAAATCTCGGTCATTTTATCCTCTTTAATTAATTTTGTGGACCTGAAATAGATCCTGAATTATTAACTTTTATATAGCTTGCACCACATATAGAATATCCTTGTGGACCTGATGTACCTGGTGATCCTGCTGGTCCTGGTGATCCTGCTGTACCTGCGGGCCCTGTTGGTCCGGTAGGTCCTGTCGGTCCTTGTGGTCCTGGATATGGATAATTAGGTGCTGGTGTACCAGGTGATCCTGAAGGTCCTGTCGGTCCTTGTGGGCCGTAAGCACCTGGTGATCCTGCCGGCCCGCCGCTAGAACCCCCCTGTGTTCTCCACAAACTACAACCGCTGTATCCAGTGCTACCTGCTGATCCTGCTGATCCTATGACACCGCCGGTACCTCCAGGTGCACCGGCACCTCCAGCGCCAGTTCCACCGGGACCGTTGAAATTTACACCACCGGGAGATCCTGGACTACCCATTTTAGAATAAGTAACTGATGGTTGAACGGTGTTGGGAACTCCATAATATGCTGTACCTGCGGATCCTCCTGGCCCACCAAAATTTCCTCCTCCGCCGCCTCGACCTTGACCGCCGCCGCCGCCACCGCCTGTTGCTGAGTCCGTCCCATAAGGATTTCCATAAGTAGGACTGGTAGCGGCGCTAGATCCTGCTCCACCTCCACCACCACCACCTGATTTACCAGGACTTCCAGGACCACCTGGCCCGCCAGGACCACCTGGTCCACCTGGACCACCTGGGCCTCCTAATCCTCCAGGACCTCCGTTGCCACCTGGCCCACCAGGACCACCTGGGCCGGCGGGACCACCAGGACCACCTGGGCCGGCCGGGCCTCCGGGTCCGCCAGGACCACCTACAATTGAACCAGTGTTATTAAGATAATATAAAACATTTGAAACATTATCAACTTTTAAAGATGATCCGCCAATAGAACCGGTTCCTCCGGTACCTCCTGGCCCACCTGCTGTTCCTGTACCACCCGGTCCTCCAGTACCACCTGGGCCACCTGGATATCCTGTAGATCCGAAAGAATAATATCCAGGACCACCTGTGCCGCCTGGACCGCCTGAACCTCCTGGACAACCAGGATCACCTGTTCCACCAGAAGAACCGGCAGTAGGCGAACTAATATATGTGTCATATTCATTACCGAAAAGAAAATAATATGCGTATCCTGAAGATCCTCCTGCTCCACCTCCGCCTTGAAGGCGATAATATACAGAGCAAGAAACACCAGGAGAACCAGTAGATCCTGTTGATCCTGTATATCCCGGTGAACCCGGTCCTGCTGTTGGTGGTGTGCTATATGATGGAGTTCCGGGTGTTCCTGTAGTGCCGGTAGATCCTATAGAACCTGGAGTTCCTGTATTCCCTGTAGGACCGGGACTTCCTGGCCCTCCACTTATCGTTGCATTATTTTTGATAAAAACTGCGGCTCCGGGTTGCCATCCGGTTCCTGTTCTTAATGCAGGAGTTGAATTTGAAGAACCTATATTACCATTGACAAATGCATAAACATATAAAGGATAAGATGGATTACCTGCTTGAGAATATATGTTTATGTTATTTCCAGAACTGACATTTACAACTTTGGATGGTATTAAAATAGGTGTTACAAACATTTTTAATTCCTATTTTAAGAAAGATTAAACATATATGATCCATACATATTTGTTCCATCACTCACAAAAGAAAATACATCATGTGCGTTTGCACTTGTTGTTAGTGTTGGTGTAAAACCAGAAGGCCATTTAAATACGCTATTCCATGTAAGTGTTCTATTTCCTGTTGCATCTTGATAAACATGTAAAATATATGTTCCTATCAACATACTTGTTGGTGCTGCCATTGTAGCATTTCCTGATAATGTAACAGTAGCAATCTGATATTGTGAAATATTCCAATTGATGGTTGAACCGTATGTTAATGTTCCTGAAGTAGCACTAGTGGCTGATGCTGCGGTGTTTGCCTTATTAAAGGCCGCAACTGCCAATGTATAATCAGCATTTGCTTGATTGTAAGCAGCATTGGCAGTATTAAATGCAGGAGTAACCTGTGGTGCCACATTATTAGCAGCACCAAAGGCGGCATTAGCGACACCAAAGGCAGCATTGGCAGTATTAAATGCAGGAGTAACCTGTGGTGCCACATTATTAGCAGCACCAAAGGCGGCATTAGCGACACCAAATACCGAACCTACAATAGTATTGGCCCAGTTATTTGCATATACACCTATTGAATTGGCATATAATGTCAAATATGTATTGGTAGAATATGCATAGGTATTAACGGTATTAAACAATCCGTTAGCCCATGTATTGGCATACACACCTATATTATTAGCATATAATGTTAGATACGTGTTTGAAGCATAAGCATAAGTGTTTACTGTATTTGCTAAATTAAACGCAGAGTTTGTTACCGACCAATTGGAGTTTACTGAACTATAAGCGGATGTAACGTTTACTGATACACCATTAGCGAAACCAAATGCTGCGGTAGTGTTGGTGGAAACACCATTAGCGAAACCAAATGCTGCATTAGCAATTACACCGGCCTGGTTAGCAGCAATCCAACCTGAATTAGCGGTATTAAATGCAGGAGTAACCTGTGGTGCTACGTTATTGGCCGCAGCAAATGCGGCTGTTGCATTTATTGCTACACCATTAGCAAAACCAAATGCTGAATTGGCAACGGTAAATGCTGCGGTAGTGTTGGTAGAAACACCATTAGCGAAAGTATAAGCAGAGTTTGTTACACCAAAAGCAGTATTAAGAACAGAAAAAGCACCGTTAGCAGTACCATATGCTGCATTTGCTACCAACCAAGAAGTATTGACTAATGAAAGATTATTTTGTAGATTAGCAATATTAGAAGAAGCATTACCGGCAAGTATTGATATTTGTCCTAAAGCATTATTTGCTGCTAAAAATGCAGCGGTTGTATTAACAGCAACACCATTAGCGAAACCAAATGCTGCGGTAGTGTTGGTAGAAACACCATTAGCGAAACCAAATGCTGCGGTAGTGTTGGTGGAAACACCATTAGCGAAAGTATAAGCAGAGTTTGTTACCGACCAATTGGAGTTTACTGAACTATAAGCGGATGTAACGTTTACTGATACACCATTAGCAAAACCAAATCCGGCATTAGCGACAGCAAAGGTACTATTTACTACAGCACCAACTGTATTAACTGATCCAAATGCCGCATTAACCACAATACCTACAGAATTGGCATATCCGCCTACTGTATTAACGGATCCAAATGCGGCATTAGCGACACCAAAAGCACTATTAACTACAACATATGATGAATTAACAGTATTATAAGAAGAATTTGTTATATCAGCCACAGCATAAGCATAAGTATTTACACTATTGGCAAAATTAAAAGATGCATTAGTAGTTATATAAGCAGCATTAGCAGTTGTAAAAGCAGAGTTTGTATTAGATGCAACACCATATGCAAAAGTGTTTAAAGTATTTGTAAAAAGAGAATCACTATTAATATAGCTGGAAAGATTGCTATAAACAAGATTTACCAGGTTTGCGGAAGCAATATTGGTAATTGATACATCAGTTGGATCCATAGACAAATTTGTATCAATATAAACTGTTCCATTTTTAACAACGCTTGGAGAAATCAACAAAGATTGTGTATTGGATGTAAAGTATGCTAAATTGTTAGTCTCTAAATCATTAACAGCACCTACGGTCTGATTAGTTATAACCATCCATTTAAAAAATGTATCTTGTAGTGAAACGTTTGCTATGACTGTCATTTACTAACCAGTTCCTTTAACAATGATTTTATTTCTGTCAACTCATTTTTCATATTGTCAAAGTCACTAAGTTTTTCTTTGAGTTCCGAAATATCTTTCTGAGCCTGCTTAGTGTTATTTATAAGAGCAGACTGGCGTTTATATTCATCATCCTGTTCTTTAACGATGTTAAGAATAGCACCACTTTGCAAATCTTTAACTAAATCAGGTCTTCCATCAATCTTAGCATATCTCATTATATTGTCCCCGGTAATGCAATGGCACGCATATTATATACAAACGGAATTTTAGTTAATACTGTATCATTTGAGGCTAAAACAATCTTAATTTTAAATTGACTAAAATCGTTGTATGTTGCGGTGCTTGTTGAATATGTAATAGTGTTTGATGTAAATGAAGGTACATACTGAAGTTCTATCTGGCTTGATCCAATTGAATAAGCATAAACACCATTTGAACTTGGTACTTCTTGCATCCTTACCCAGTTCTTTTTAGAGATATCATCTGGGTCATACTGATTGAGAACTTTATAATAAACTTCAATCCAAGAACCTACAGGTTTAGTAGCAGTTAGATAAACTTGAAGGTCTCCTGCATTGAAACCTGGTGCAAGAGTAACTGTCTTAGAAATATATCTAACAGGAGCAGGACCGCCTGAAGTACCTGTTTCACCCGGAACTGTTACAACAGCATTTGATACACCAACATCTGTTGAACTAATAGTAACTTCAATATCTTCAAAATATCCAAATCCATTACTATCGGTGTATATTCCTTCAACTGTACCGGTATCTCCATTGGCACCCCAAAGTGTAACGATACCACCATTGGCACCTTGTCCGACATTTGCAGAAATTGTAACAGATGTATTTTGACTTGTATAATTATTACCTACATTTTCTATTAAGAAGTTTTGTGGATACAATCCAGCAGAATTAATCATCATATTATATGTGAGAATATTTTGTTTATTCATATACACCATTGGTGAAACGTCTGCTGAAGATGTTGTTAATTCCATTTTAACTTGGAACGTAGTAATAGGATACTGCGCGCTAGTATAAATTTTCCTTGTAGGGAACAATGTCATAACTTCCGGTACAAAGTTTGTGAAAGTGGAATCAATATTGTTGTTCGACCAAGTTGTTGCTCTATAACTATATGATGTTAATGTGCCTGCTGGTTGAACCATATCAGACTGTAAAGAGAACGCATCAAACACAGTATTGGCATATTTTGTAGTTAATAATTGTAAATTTTGCCAATTTGGTGCAATCGGATTTTCAAATACCAATGTTCCTTGAGAAACGAAGCAACATTTATGTATGGTATACATAAGTTGTTCTGACAAAACGGAATCATATGTTACAGAATTGTCTGATCTAAATAAGTTTCCTGAGAATGATGAAATAGAAACTGTGTTATTGGAACCAATGACTGTTTCACCAAGTTCAGCCACCCACACACTATAATCTAGATCATTTGATGAAAGTACCAAAGCATAATCTACACCAGGTAACAAATAAATTGGTTGATTGAATGTAAATCTTGTATATGTTGTAGGATTATTTGCATCTGGGAATTGAGAAACATTAACTTCACCGGCTTCAACAACTGCAACAGCATTTGGTATAATATTAACGGTATCTGGAAATCCATTCGTCAACGGTCTGATTTGTAATTCAACTGGTAGATTACCAATACTCTGGAAGAATATGTCAACATAAGGAACAAATATTCCAGATGGATATTCAACATCAGAAACAAAGAACGATTGTGCTAAAGGACAGCTCACTCTATTTGGTTGTATATTTGAAGGTGCGGCATTTGCAGTAATAGGACCACCAACTACAACAGGAGGAAGCAAAGCAGGTGCAGGTGTGCAAGTTACACCAGTTGATCCACCTCCAGACAATATAGTATTAGCACCAGGTCCATTAATGATAATCTGACCTTCTGAAATAGTAAGTCCATTTGAAACATAGATATATTGAGATGATGTTGTGGAATCAGAAGTTTGATTATATCTATCATCAGTAATCTGGAATAGCTTATTTCCTGTCATAAACTGATATTGTGATGTGATCTGAGGACCTGGAAGATATATTGTTCCACCAAAGAACCCAGAAGTAGTTGTATACCAACCAACATCAGGATTATTAGAAGAACCTACTTCATAAGGTACTCTTTTATCACCTATGGAATAATAAACTGCTGTTCCAGGACCGACACCACTAAAACTGTATATAGGTGGATATACATTTGCGGTTCTAGATGCACCGTTATATGATATAATATTTGCTGTTTCACCTGGTACACTTCCGTTTAAAAACGTAATAGTATTACCAACATAAGATCCATCCACTGTTGAAGCATCTGGTGAAAGTGATATTAGTGTTTTTGCAGCATTATATATTTGTGGATTGCTTGTATTTGGTAGTGGAGAAACTCCTATTACACCTTTAGATAAAAACACGCTAGGCATACTACCTGCTGGACCACTAAAATGTTGGTAAGAAACGATATTAGCAATACTTCCACTTGTCAGGCCAACAATAGTATTACCTGGTGCAATTACCGTAGCAACTGAATAACCACTAAGGGAATTGGTAGTATTACTAACATTGAAAATATCGGAAATATAAAGACGAGTTGTTCCACTAGATGTTGTTTCAGTAAAATAGACAAATGCTTGGCCGCCACCAATAGAAATCATTTCAGCAGATGTGTCAATTTGACCTTGAATAGATGCAGGCACACTTGCTGCTATTTGACTTAAAATATAGGCGGTATTTGAAGCATTTTCAAGAGAAAGTTGTAATTGCTGGTTATTAGCTCCAGGAGGAATCAAGTTAGCAGGAACACCTCTTGATATTAAAAGTGCCTCTAAATTACCACTGAACGGTAATGCTGTATTTGATGATCCTGATAACAATGATGTAACATTAATTAAAGGATTAACATTATTCAATATAGATAAAGAAGCAGTTGTTCTTGGTAACAAACTAAGAAATGTTGAGTTGTTATCCACTTCAATGACGTTTGGTCTTTGAATAATCTTTGTAATATCAACACCACTAAAAAATGGATAAATTCTTCTATTTGGTCTAATGTTATATGAGAAAAAGTCAATTTCTTGCCTTCTCATATAATTGGAAACTTGGAAGTCCTTAACATAATTTATACTTGCTGACTGTGTACCAACTGTTGATGTCTGACTAGGAGTATAATTAACTTCACTAACTGTTCCAGGTTTTATTGTATTATTTAGAGAAGATTGTTCAGCAAGTGGGTGCGAAACAATTGACTGACCAGGTTGTAAAACTACTCCAGATTGAGTAATATTACCTAAAGAAGTTCCTGTTCCTGTGCCACATACCGGTGAAATTGCCGGTAAAGTGTATGCTATTGGACCTTCAACTGAACAAGCCATTTACAATTTCCTTTTTAAATAATCGTTATTTTTCAATATTACTTTACTTTATTTATATCATCTATCCATACTAAGCTATTCCACCTGTAGGTGAAGAACCACCGTTAGGCCAAGCAGGATTATCATAAGCACCTGTAGCATTGCATGATGTATTAATTCGTTTATTGGCAATATTCTGTTGATTCTCCGGACTTGCAAGAAAGGCATCTTTAATCGAAGCTAGTTCTGCTGTTTTACATGATGCAGAATTTAATTGGTTTTGCCAATAAGCAAGGCCACCTGGATCAGGAGTTCTGCCTAGAATAGTTCCATAGAAGTCTGTGATAGAACAAGTTGATGTAGTAATAAGACTTGTACCTGGTGTAGCAGTTGTTGTTGTGCTACATCTACCCGGAGTTCCTACTACACTATATCCATTAACTCCATTTGTATTAATGTTAGGACCTTGAATTGTTGTAATAGTACCTGGAACAATACTTTGAAGAACACCATTATTATTCAGAGTATTTGTAGGAACAAGATTAACACCGCCGGCATGTCCTGATACACTTAACTCACCGTCACTCCAAGCAGCACAACCCATAGCATTATGTAATTTTACATTACACCAATTATTAATTGTTGCCATCATTGACCAATATTCAATTCCTGCTAAATCTGGTGGACGATTTAGACCATTAACATAAATATTATATACATTACAAATCATTGCAGATGATGCAACACCTTTTGTGCTTGCACATGGATATCCACTGGTCTTAATTCCTTGATTAACAAGATTATACAGCTGAGAACAGTTCATACCTGTAGCAGTTGCCTGACCACAAGCATTTTTCTTGACCTGAACTTGACCAGGACTTTGACCCAATATACCGGTCGCTTTGCATAACCAGTTTTGATTTGCTGAACACCATGTTAGAGTATTTAATCCTTGATTAATTGGTGTGCAATAATTAAGCACAAGTTTATTCACAGTAACCTGTGGCGGCGGACTCGGATATGGTCCTGGTGATGGATTTGGTGTTGGATAAGGAGTAGGACTTGGTGGCCTTGGTGGTGGCGGTGGATTAGGTATAGTAATAATAGTAGGAGCAACAGTAGTGATATCATAGAACTGTTCGCTCTCCGGAACAGTAATAATTTGTCCTGTAAATTCAGCAAACAAATATGGAGCAATTGATACTGATTTAGATGCTACGTTTTGTGAAATAGCAGGAACTGTGATATATGCTAGTGTTGCCCAGTTGTCACCAACCGAAACATGTTCTGTTTCCGCACTGTTAGCAGTAATATTCAAATAATTTTTATTATTAACAGGTAAAAGGGCTCCTCCACCAGGAACAAATGTTCCTGCAATATCTAAAGCACAATTAAAATCTGATGATGTTGTGTCGGATAACAGAAAACTGGTAAAATCTTCTGCAAATATTCCGTATTTTGTTCTTTCTAATCCATTGGCATCTTTAATTGAAAGAGAGGTTGCACTTGCTTGTAATGCATTTAGTGAAACACTATATTCAATATTTTTCAACCTTTGATCAATTTTAGAAACATCTTCCATAGTATATCTTCTATGATCTATAGTTTCAACAATGATTGAATTAATATCAGTAGTATAAGGTAATACACGAAGTTTATAAAGAAGCATAGACCTATGTGGCTGATTTGGGAAATTTGGTGTCTGATTAGGAGTTCCCATAGCCAAGGTAAGAGGATTATTCAATGTCATATAGACAAGATCATATCTTGGTAAATAATAAGAATAACTGGATAAAAAGTTAGTAACCGCAAGTGGTGTTCTTGCACTTGTAAACGACCAATTACTGTTGTTTGATGCATTTGGTCTGACAGGTCTAAAGTCAATAGTATCTGCAAGTTTTATTCCCGAAACCTTAGGTATAATAGTATATCCGGTTCCTATAGAACTTCCTTTTTCATAAACAGTATTAGTTAGGTAAGGATAAGAGTCTATACTAAAATAACCAACGTCAGAACCTGAAGAATAATAACGAAGGCAAATAATCAAATAACCAGTAGGATTTGCAAAACCAGGTTTTAATTGTAATGATGCATGATCATAATATTCAAGCTGCTGTCCTCTATCTAAAATGAAATGAGTTGTAATGTTGTTTAAACCACTTAAACTCATGCCAGCCGTAGGTGCAGTAGGTGATTGATATACTGCTATAACTTGAGCAACATCAGAAACAAACAAACTTTCAGGTTGTGTTGGTGAAAAGTTTTGAATAACAACCTGAGAATCATTTAAATAAACAAAAGTGTTAGATCCTGTGGAATTATTAAACGTTGCAGTTGGTGCACTAGAAGAAAATACAGTTGTATTGGCAATATGTAATGTCTTAACACGAGGATGTACCGCATCATTAGTTGCATTGACGACAGCATAAACTGTAGCTGTAAAACTTTCTGAATTAGCACCCGTATATAAGGTTACCTGTTCTGGTGTTGAAGTTGTAACAACACTTGTTACAGCAACCTGATCACCTACATTTCTAGAACTTGTTCCAGCATTTGTAACGATAACCATAAAGTTTTCCATTACATTCAAATCATAGGATTCGGTTGCTGTTGAACCTGCAAAGTTCTCACCATCCGATGCTGTAATAACTACGGATGATCCACCTGTAAAGTTTATGCTGTTATAAACTCTGCGATAAGTATATCCTACAGGTGTAATACCTGGGGCAACGTAAGATTGTGGATATGAGAAAAATGCCTTACGTAAAGAAGGTTCATTAACTATAGTAGTATAATATGCACTAGAGGTATTTTTATCAATAGGACTTACACTAGCAGAGGCATTATAAGTAGCATTTGCATACTTGGTATTTGAAACAAAAGAATTAACCGCGGACATATTAAATGATATAGAAAACTGGGTGCTTGTATTAGTATTTTGATATAAATTAGTATCAAGAGAAATAGTCTTATTGGTATAATCAGTAATAGTGGCTTGAGTACCAGTTGATGGACCATTAAGAACTGTAAGTGTGGCACCTTGATATGCTTCTGAAATAGAACTTAGAGATGGACTATTAGCAATAATCTGTAAAGTATTTGTGCTTAATGCTGTGGCATTAGCAACAACTGTATTAAACTGATTATTAAAGAAATAGAACTCATACATTCTGTTAATTGTATTCGTATCAGGAGTTCCATAAAAGTTAATATCACGGATTCTTGCTGTACCAATTTTTGTAGAATTATATGTAGTTGTATTGGCATAATTTACTGCGTTTGCTACAACACAGTGTATGTCAACAATACCCATACCTGCTGTATCAAAAGCGCCTTTAAGTTGATTTACAATAAGATAGTTACCATAATTAATATTTAAATTGTAGTTAGATATAGGAAAAGTTGTTCTTGCCGCTGGTATTTCAATTTGTGTTTCTGTTCGGTTACTAACCTTATAACCGTAAAGATATGCTTTACCAGCACTGAAGTTTAAGGTATAATTATTGCCAGGATCTACAGTAGAATTGGTAATTGATAGCATGAATGGATTTACAATATAGTTACCGGCCTCATCATATGTTCTTCTTGCCATCTCATCTTCAATTTGAGAATAAAGAGGTGTTGTAACTAGGTCTTTAATAACACCTCGTTCCACTCTTGCGATCTGAATAAACTTTTCTTTGTCAAAACTTCCTAGATTTCTTGTAGTTAGATTAAGGAATACCTGATAACGTGCAGCACCAGGTGCTTGGTAGTTTGAAGCCTCTAATGCAGGATCTAGCAACGATGTATCGGAGGTTTCTGTTACTACACTGTCTACATATTGTAAACCTACAAGAGCATTTGCTTTAGAATCAAATGATGATAGAACAATAGACTGTGATGGAACTTTAATAAAGAATCCATCCATAAAGTAAACACTATCATTGATAAACGCAATGGTTCCGTTAGAAGAAACATTTGATGTTGACACCAAATTAGCTCTAACATTACCAGGATAAGTCATAATGGTAGCACCAGGATCAAACTCTTTACCTGTTAAATACTTAATAGCAATTGCTGCTGGTGTATTGTTTGTTGATGGAATCGTCTGAACTACTCTCGCCATAACATCAGTGTTACCAGAACTTAGAATAATAGTCTGATTTTTAAATTGAGTTATGTCAACAATACTATTAGCATATGATGGATTGACATTGAGGTTAATGGTATTGGTAATGCTTAGTTTACCACCAAGTACCGACGAACCATTAACAAATATGTTGCGTCCAAATCTTTCAATTTGATTCTGTAAAATAGTTTGAATTTGAGTTAATTCTCTTGCCTGAACGGCGTAGCCAGGTCTAAAAAGGATTCTATGGAAATTCTTAGACTCAGTAAAATCATCATAATAAGGAGAAACGGTCGTTGCTGCTGGTACAACAAGAGTATTTGCTATACTAACATCAGCATTTGATGATGATGAATTTGCATAAGAAGTGTCTATAGGTGAACAAGTTGCCATTTTTTACCCTTTAAAAAGTCAAAACTATTTTGAATGATTCAGTTTGATCAATTGATCTTGCTATTGGTGTTATGTTATTTATATATAGTAATTGCCCGGAATATATCTGCATAGCAGGAGTTTTAATGCTTTGTAAGAACCTTGCTGCGGTACTTTTCTTACCAACTAAAAGGTCGGAACTCGGAGTTCCTTGAACGTTTGTTAGTTTTATAATATTGTTTGGTGAATCCCATTGTGCTACGATACCATAGAAATTAGCATTAGCCAAAGAAGAACCTTGATATACATACTCATTTTCAATGTAGTTTGCGGAAGTTCCGTTTAATGTGATAACTGTTAGCTGAGATACAACTGTATCTGATACAGGAACAGTTGTAGCATAAAGAGTAGGATTACTAATTATACCAATCTGTCTGTATTTGTTGGTATCAAGTAAAATACCGGACTCATCAGATTTTAGTTCAAGGTTTAACAGCAAATACGAACCACCTAATTCATTAAGTGGATCCGAACCATGACCGCCAGGTGGACTTATCATTGCTTTTGCTGTGGCACCCGAACCAACAGAATTTGCCTGATATATATTCACATTGGCATAGGTATAATTTGTACCTCTATTATCAACAATAATGGAAGTAATCATACCGGTTGTCGTGTTCACCTGAGCAAAAGCATTAGCCTCTGATCCATCTCCTGTTATAATAACTGAAACGTCATTAGATGTATATCCACTACCAAAATTAGTTAAGTTTATAATATCTATAGATCCGGCTGTGGCATAATCTTGTACCAACCATTGTGATGATCCATCATTTAATGTAAGAGTTTTAACAGGAATAAAATCGTTTGTTGTATAATTTAAAGAATCTGCGGTACTAATGGTATACATGTATTTCCATATATAACCGTCTGTTGTTTGGAAATCAGAAATGGTAGCGGTTGATGTAGGCTGTGCCATTGACACAGCACCATAGTTATTGGAAAGACATTTATAAACATTCCAATCTGTCGTCACAACATAGAATGGATATTGCATCATATCTAAGGAATCTATGGAACTATCATAAGCATTATAAACAGTATTTGCAGTCCAGTTATAACGAGGAATGACATTCTTAACATCGTTACCGGTTATTCTTTTTGCACCAATCATCTTTTTCCACACAGAATAGTAATTCTCATTACTGGTACTTGTATCGGCAGGAACCTGCTCTATTGGCCAAGGAGTAACTTGACCAAAGGTAAAGTAGACGTTTGCATATGCTGGATTAGATAAAGAATTTCTAAACTGCTGTGCATTAAAAATTTGCAGGTCTTTTGTATATTTAGAAGTCAAGTCAATCCTCTTATATTAATTCTACTTATTTATATAGGTTGTGGCGGAACAATATCCACAGTAACATTACCTTTATTTTGTATAGGTGTATAGAATGTGATTATATCCGATTTAGAAATATTTATATTATTCATAAAGATACTATAACGATTTGGATCAATAATATCAGAAATGGTATAAATTCCGTTTGAAACAATATTATAGTCACCGCTGGTAAATTCAACATATACATTAGCACCACCTTCATAATAAGTGTGATCTACCTGATAGATGTAGAAATAAGTATTGTTTGAAAGTATTACAGCCGATCCATTAGATGTAACATATGTATTACCATTAAGTCTTATGGTAAAGGTGTTTCCATCAACAACACTTGCTGTATAAACTCCGTTAGGTGTATTGGCTAAATTACCTGAGGTAAACCAAATCTGAGCGTTTTCGGTATTACCAAGCATATGATTGTTTGAAGTAAGCAACAAAGACTGTGTATATATTTGTCCTGAAGCATTTGCTGATAATATTGGTGTTTTTCCAAGAATCTCAAATGTATTAGCATCAGGTGTTGAAAGAACTTGATAATAAGCATTTGTTTGATTGGAAGTTATGTTAGAACTAAAGGTAACATAAACATAATCGTTAGCTGCAAATCCATTTTGGTTAGCAGAAACGTAGTTGTATCCAGTATGAACTGTTAGATTTCCGGAAGTCTCAATAGCAAATGGTAAGAACTTATCAAGAATAGTGAAATATGTATTTGAAGATGTTATAATTGAATAGTAACCGTTTGCTTCAAGTAAGTCCGTACCATCAAAGTTGATATAAACATTACTACCGGCAGCAATGCTATAAGTTGCATTTGAATTTATAGATATCAAAGGATTCCAGATATAGCAAGAACCTACAACTAAGTTTGTTGTGTTTGGATTATTAACACGGAAAGTATTGTTATTAATATAATTTATCGTATAGATTCCATCCACAATGTTTGATGTAGCATTTGTATAGAAAGATAGGTATACATAGCTATTGTTAGTATATCCATGGTTTGTCAAAGTAATAGTAATATTGGAATTATTTGATGAATATGAACCAGAAGATGCTGTAGTATTTGCTTTAAACGGCGTAACAAATGATACAGGAGTAAATTTTACATTAGATGGAGTGTTTATGTATGAATACCGTGCATTTTTGTAATTAATCTGATATGATTCAATAAAGAATAGTTCTAATTCAGTTTGTGATGCTAATATAGGTTGATTAATAATGACATCATTTGTATAGTCATATTCACCCCACATCTTTGTTCCAACAGGGTGAGTCAACTGTAACAATGAGTTTCTATAATCACTGATAGATTCGGAAATCTTCACAACGTAAGAATAGTTTTGATAATAGTCTCTATCTTCAATGAATTTGTAAGAACTTAATTTACCATCATCATTTAAATATTTTCCTGGATAGATATAAAGAACTTTAGCAACATCAACATATCCGTTTGCTGTACCATCGCCAATTCCTGTAAAATCTAGAAGTGGTGGTGTCAAATAACCTGTACCACCTGATAAGATTATAAGTTCTTGAATTGCACCAATTGATGTGGTTAGACCTTGTAATTTATCACCGCCGGCTAAAAATGATGAAATATATAAATTGGCGCCGGCACCTGAGGTGCTAACAACATTTATTATAGGTGGTTTGTTTGGATCGTAACCTTCACCACCTGGCATATGACCAGGCATCTGTCCTATTTTAACACCGGTAATAGCACCATTTGATGCTACGTTAGAAACATATGCTATAGCACCAGTACCGTATGTACCCAATGGGTTTTTAAATTCTATGTAATCACCTATACTATAGTTTAGACCACCATGATTGACCTCAACACGACCAATCATATTAAGAGAACGAATTAAGGTATTACCTTGTGCTGACAATGCAGGTACTAAGTTATAGTCTTGGCCGCCATCAATAACTACAGCAGAAAGTATAGGACCACAATTACCGTATACCCAATAAGTATAGGAATTTGCCATAACAGTGTTGGCGTTTGCACCATTTAATGTAGGATAAATTGATCCTAAAACGGTGTTAGCTTCTAGACCTATTATAGATCCTACAACACTATAAGTATTAGGATGATATGTTTCGCTCGTATCTACTGTTAGAACTGCTGCGTTTGCTCCAAATCCTCCACCACCATAGACAGTAGTAGCAAGAATAGGATCATCTACCTCAAATCCAGCACCACCATACGTTACACCAACCGCACTTAAAGAACCGGTGCTAACTTTATTAATTTTAATTTCAGCATTACGACCTGTATTGGCTACTAGAGGAACTGTAGTTCCTTTTATGTATCTTGTGCCTGGATTGGTAATATGTGTTTGATATATGATACCTGAATAGATATTTGCTGTTAGATACTTATCAATACCTTGCTCGGTATAATAGGTATAAATTGATTCGTTACTTTGAAATTGACCTACTATTCCAGATATATGTAATTCAACAACAAAGTCACCTTTATCATAATAAACATCTACAGTTTCAACTGTGGCCGATGCATTTGATGATGCACCTATAATTTTATGATTTTGAAAGTTTTGTAATGCTATTGAATTGGCAACATTGTCAACTTGAATGTTGGTAACTTTAAGTGACTTATCAATATACCATTTACCATCAGAAACTTTTAAAACATCGTTCTTAGGATAGTAAATACTAATTTCTTTATCATAAAGGATTCTAGCTAAAAACTTTACTGCTTTTTCTGTACCTTTAGCGCGATAAAAATCTTTTGCATACTTTAAAACCAGTTTTTCATCGGCAGCAATGTTCTTATTCAGCAGTGCCAAAAAGTTATTAAAAATCAATCTTTGAAATTTAGGATCAGCCTCATCAATGTTTAAATTATTTAAAAAGTTTTTTGTCGTGTCCGTTAGTTGACCTTCTTGTTCCATAAACTGATAGTATGCTTCAAGGAACTGAATGAACTTTGGATGATCTGATCTAACAAACTGTGGAAGCTGAGATGCAATTAGATATGATGTTTTATTATAAGTTGTCATTATAATCCTTCAGTCAAAGTTAATTGAATACTTTGAGGATTGTTCATGTCAACGGAAAAAATTAAATTTCTTACCGGTGAGATGATTTCATTTTCCGGTGGAACATTCACAGTCAAGATGTTTTCATTGTATATAGAGTTTGTAACGACTGAACTTACGTTTAGAGATGTCAATGTAACAATACCATTAACGTAGTCAATTGTTCCTGCTGTAGGATTAACAACAATCTTTTGGCCGTTTGATTGATAATAATAAGACCTAACTGTTCCATAATTACCTTGAACAAGTGCTTCTGCTGTGGCACCAACACCAACACCATTGATAACCACACTTGCTCTGGTATAGTTATACCCGGCATTTGTTATTGTAATTCCTGTAATTTGTCCGTTAACTAAAGACGCGGTGGCTGTTGCACCGGTACCATCACCTTCAATAATAATAGTCGGAGGGCTGGTATAACCTGTTCCTTTGTTCTGAACAACAATTGAACTGACACCAGTTGAAGAATTTACTACCTCTTCAAAGAATACATTTTGTGGTGTATTAGTGCTATCTAGAACGGTAACCTGAGGATAAGTAAACATTTTTTCAACAAGGTCACCTTTTCTAATAGGTGTGGAATAATTAATAACATAATTTCTGTTGACACCAGGCATCATCGTCACTCGGCTCTGTAGATAAACATATATGTCACTACCTGTAATAGATGCGTCAGATGATTCAATATATTGTTGAAGTTTTGATAACTTATATATTGATTGGAATGTATTGAGTTTATCATTTTGATAAGAATTGATAGAATTGAAAATAGATTCTTCTATCTGTGTTGATGTATTTGTTGTAAGGTTTGGATTGTAGGTAACTTTACCGTTTATCAATAGAAAGCAATAATTTGGATCAACAATTTGTGGTGTTACGGTTAGAACTGATATACCATTTGTTAGATCATTAATAATGTTTTGCTTTTCAAGCTGAGTTAATGCGTAATAACCTTGTGTTTTCAGTGAAATAAACACTGATCCATAAACCACTGGGTCATTTTGCTCGCCACCCCAAACAGAAACAGCCTGAATATATGGATATTTCTTTAGAATCAAACTTTCGTAGTCACTCTGGGTGATGGCACGATTTTGTGTAGTATAAAAGAATGGTGCACGGAATCTTATTGATTCCAAATCTTCTTTATCAGTACCACCGTAGGCACCTGTAATTGTTTGTATTTTTACATTGTTTCTATATAAACTTGCAATAGGGTCGGTAAAGGCAAATTTTGTAATGCCATTTGATATTGCTCCTACGGTATCAAGATAAGTTACAATAACAATGTTACCATTTGCTGGTTTTTTTCCTAAAACATTGTCACCAAAGTAAATGGTATAGTTTAAATCTTGATTTTCTTCTATATAATATACTGCGGTGTTGGATTGAACCTGTGTAATATCGTCATATAAAAAATATTGCGTTGTCATAGTATTAGTCGAGGATTCTTGAACCGTGACAATCAATGTAGAAGTATCAACATTTGAAGAAGGAATTTGATAACTTACAGTAGAATTATTAGAATTTACCGCAAACTGGTGAGTTATTACCTCACCTTGTTTGATATAAACATTAGGAAAGTAAAATGATCCATTTGACTTATAAGCACTGTTGGCATTAATAGTCACAAATGGATAGTTAGTACCATTAATATCAGAACCCATAATTCTGGTATATTGATCTAGAATAATGTAGTTGGTGTTTTGATCTTCACCAAAAGAAGGTGTTACCTTTACATTAACTAGAGCCTCTGGACCTCTTGCACTGGATGGAATATAGTTAATTGTCTTGGCATGAGATAGAATGTTTTTACGGTCTTGAGCTGTATCTAGAAATGCCTCGTTAGCAATCATATTCATATAAAAAGAATTATAATAAGTATTATAAGCTAGAATATCCAATAGAACAGAAAGACCAGAACCTTGGAAATTATAGTCCTGAAAAGTGTCCTGGTTTTGTAGGAAAGTTACAAGATTGTTCTTAATAGTATTAAAATCTAATTCTGTAACTCTTAATGAATTATTGGACGTTGCCATCTATCGTATTCTCTCTAGAAATAATGTTGATGTTATTGGTAAATCTCTATTTAATATGATATACTGTATTGTAACATTAAAACCATAATTGTCAGGATCACCTACCACATTAACATTCTGTAAACTAACTCTCGGTTCAAAGTTATTTATAACTGCTATAATGGCATTCTGTAAGTATACCGCAGTTAGTGGTGTAACCAAATCAAACAATAGAGCATTGGTATCCGAACCAATATATGAAGCAAATTTTCTCTCATAGAAATTGGTTAGAATAAGGTTTCGGACCGACCTTTTTATATCCTGTGTACCGGTTAATATATTAACGTCACCTGTAGATGGATTCATAACAAAATCAAGATCCAAATCGGAATAATCTGGTTCTCTATTTACGAATGGAGTGATGGCCATGATAGTCCTTTAATGCTTTCCTTATTTAGCTCACAACCAACTATCAATTTCACCAGATGCATCTTGTTCGGCCTGTGGTTGTTCTGCATTTTTTCCTTGTAACTGAGGAGGAGATTCCGCTTCATCACCACTAAGTAGATTGAATATTGAACTTAATCCCAATGACTGTGCAATCTGTGCAATTCCACCATTAAGGTTAAGCATAGAACCCAGAGAATCCAAACTAACACCGACAGATCCTGCAATACCAAGCATACCACTTAAAGCATTAATGTTTGTAGTTCCTCCAGCAAATGTAGCAGTACCGGAAGGTGCCCGCAAGTCCATGTTTGATTGCGCGGTTGCTTGGAAACTTTGCTGTGCTGATTGGACAATGTTTTGTCCGGCTGTATGTGAACTGGTTTGGCCTACTTTGACACTTTTGTTTTCTGCTATTTGTGTCGTATGATTTCCTTGATAGTCGTTATTAACATCTAATGAGACCTTTTCGTGTTTTTTACCATTAATCTTTTTACTCACTTTTTGATTTTGCACATTTATAGAATATGTAGTTTGCTGACTGCCTGAAGAACTTGGATCACTAGTATAGAATGTAGCATTATAGTCTTTTGAACTTGTCTGATACATCTTACCCTTGGATGACATAACAAAATTACTACTTGAACCAAGAGCATGTAATCCAAAGTCCTTAGCGGCCGCCATCTGAACTTTACCTTTTGTTGAGGCAATGCTAGTATCTGCTGAAGAAGTATAAGTTTGTGAACCTAGTGCGTTGTATGTTATACTACCTTCAACTCTCTTATTAACGGTTTTAGCTTCTGTATCCATGGTTCCTCTAATAGAACGGTTCATATTCTTTGCTGTAATATTATAGTTACCTAAAACAGTAAGGTTATAATCTTTATGAACGGTAACATTGTTATTACCATATACACGCATAGAAGCATCACCTTTGACGGTGATATCTTTGGCACCAGAAATGGTAACTCTTTCTTCACCTAATACCACTTCATATTTACCGTTATGTGTAGTTAATAAAACACCACCATCTGGTCGCATTTGAATAGCAGAACCTGAACGGTGTTGTAATGTTACAGTTTCATTACCTTCAGAGTCATCCATAATAAAATTATGGCCTGATCTTGTTTTATGGCTCCAATAGTTTGGATAGGTGCCGCCGTTTTGCATAGCGCGAGCATCTTTATCAACATTAAACTTTCGTGGTGTTGTTTTACCTTCAGAGTTGTCGTTGTATTGATCGCCACCGCCTGAACCACCTGCCGTTGTTACACTTCCTGTAAATGTCATTTATTCATTCCTCTATGATGATGCGTCTTGTTGCAAGGATTGTGTTATATCTTGGCCTTGTTGTGTATTCTTATTAACTTGGTTTTGAACTTGGGAATCACCTTGTTGAGTAAGTTTTTGATGCATTTGTGTGGCGGTTTGTTCCTGTTGCATTGACAATCTTTTCCACATATCTTGCATGGTTTGCTGTGCGGTACCAAATATTTGACCCATCATACCTGATAGAGCGCCAGCACCTCCACCACCTCCGCCTCCGCCACCTCCGCCTCCACCACCTCCACCAGTACCGGCACCGGAAGATGAAGAATTGGTTGTGGCACCACCAGCATATGCTGAGTTGGCCCAGGCTTCAGCAAAAGCAATCTGTGCATTGGCGTTAGCATAGGTTACTGTAACAGTACCGTTTATATCTACCTCTTGTAATGCAACACCCCAGGCATTTTCAATTTGAATTACAACATTGTCAATCTGATCGTGACCCATTAAGCTTGTATCAAATTGTAGTTGTTGTAATACATTCATCATATCGTCAATATTGGTTACTTGACTCAATAATTCTGTAGCGTTTTGTAAATAAATTCCTGTATGAACCACACCACCGGTGACATATCCAACACCATTATCCGTCTGATGTGATTGAATAAGGTTTGATAGATTTGTTAGTGCGGTACTCATATTTGGAGTTAAGTTACTATGAATATCTTGCCAATAACTCTGACCGTTTCCTAATCCACCACCATGACTTGCTGTTCCTCCACCGCCACCAGAACCATTAGTCATTAACTGTTGGAGCATACTACCAATAGACATAATTTGTCCTTGTAGTTGTTCCATCATTTGTTGGCTAACCATCTGGTCGTTTGTCTGTTTAGCAGTTGGAATATTTTTCATTGCCGGCAATCTAAAACCGGACATATTGAATAAAGCACCGTGGTTTGGTAAACCCTCTAATAATCCTAGACTATGTTGCTGACCTTTTTCTTCAATAGCACGAACTTTAGCACCTCTTTCGGTGCTTTCTTGAATATTAGGAGGAATGTTAACCGGAATAGTAGTGTTAATAAGTTCTTGAACTATACCACTCATAAGGTCTTGACCGCCACCACCGCCTGATCCGCCGGCGCCACCCCTCATAGAATTAGCAAGGCCAATAATAGTTCCGCCATTCTGACCTAAACCTTTAAGAGCAAAAGCCATGGTACCTGGATCCATACCTCCAGGAAATTGAGTTTGGCCTGACTGTGTTGGATTAATTGCTAAGCCGGTATAAGCAAGGTCTTCATTACCAACATCAGGACCCATTGTCGTAGGATCTCTAAATGATGTCTGACCGCTATGAGTTGAGTCACTCTTAGAGTCAACAACAATTACCGGTTTTACACTGAAATTATTAAGATTTCCTGTCATAGTTTAATTTATCCTATAGTATCAGTAATGCAATCAAGTGTGGTGGTACCAAAACCACCAAGTTGAATGTTATGTTTTAATGCCACAATAATATAAGCACCTGAACCGTATATAGGTCGACCATCTTGTCCTGGTTTGTCTAACCAGCTGAAACCTATCATTTGTCCGACATGCAAATCACTATTCCAAGGTACGGTAATTCTTAAAGCAACCTTATCTTTTTCTAGTAAACCCATTCTAGCTTGTCTCAACAATAGATATTGCTCGACGCCAACCGGACAACTGTTTTGCTGTTCTGCCGAACTAGAATTGGTTATGGCAGTCTTATGATTACCCTGACCTATACCACATTCACCTATCATACCACCAAACAAACTACCTGACTGATCAAATGGATTAATAACACTAAGGCTGTTTCCACCGACAGCACCGTTAAGAACATCAGATAGATAATCAAAGACACAAGGAAAACTAAAAGATATTGCTTTCTTAAAATTATAAAGATCACCGTCAGCCTCTGAATTGGAAAATACCCAACCAGGAGACTGAGTAACCATAAATCCTAAAGGCCAAAAGTAATGTGTTGGAATCCATCCACCACCAGGATCGGAATATCTCATAAAATGTAGAAACGATGGATCACCACCCCCATATAATGCAGCATTAGCTTGCTGTGAAACCACCTGAAATGGATGTATATTCTCGGCAATATAATCTCTACTAGGTCCGGCGTTCATAACAGACATACTACCAGCACCAGCACAACTAAGAGCATAACTAGCAACATCAGAAGGCATTGCACATTTCCATGATTTTGAAATAAGAGCCATGGCATCTGTTATTAGTGTTTGATCGCAGGCATGAAGTGTCAAACTTTCAGTTTGTCCTACGTTAATATCTAAATCTCTTTCATCAATTCTATAAAGAAGTTGATTAATACTCATTTGTCTATTTCGTAAACCAGTACCATCTGACATATTGATACTTAGATTTTTTGCTTTATAATCACCCCATATTTTTTGTGGATTACTATAAGCCCATGATTGTATTGTTACTGCGGTCTGTAGTCCTGGTGTAAGTAGACTTTCACTTAGTATAATTTCTTTTAGTGTAACATCATTAAAAGTTTGACCTTGCACGCCAATTTGTGCATCAACTCTTAATATATCATAACTACCACCAGATGCAGTTACCATAACTATGCAAATCCTTTTAGATAATTTGGTTGTGAACGAGTAAATGTTTTAAATTCGTTCATTATTTGTGGATAATATTCTGCTTTAATTACTTTGATGAGTTTTTTATCATCATTCAACTTTACTTCATAATCATAATTTGAAATTCGTCCAGCAGAAATTGACTCGGTAATTGTTTTACCATCTACATCATAAACATTGTAACTAGAAATAGCCGAAACCGATCCACCTTCTGTAATAACGATAGGAGTGGTATTGCTGGAATCTGCCGTTAAATTAGCACTATCTGCCGTATAAGCAATACTATCGGCGGTAACATATATGTCATATACACTTGGTCTATAATAGTAATAAGGAACTTTCATCATATTTTGAGTCATCTGTTGTTCGTCAATAACAAAACTGGTTGTCTGTGAGGTTCCATAAAATTGATTAGTTCTAGTAATTTGCATTTCATAATGGTGTAATTCTTCTTGAGCATTTGCTACAGAACCATACTTATCAATAATGTATTTTTGAAAAGCATCATAGTTTAGAGGCCAATCAAATTGAGGATCAAAAATCTGGTTGGCATATAAGATAATCCATCCGGCACCTATATCACCATAAACACTTTCTGCCAATAAATCTGGTGTATCGGATTCATCAATATTATAAACATAGTATGATGATGTATTATTGACAATTTTTCTTAATAAGTTAAAACGAAAAAAGATATCAGTAACAGTTTCAGTTGAACCTGAAGCCATAGTGGTACTATTGATATCATAGTCTGTTGTTGGAAAAAAACCAAATAATGGCGTATTAGTGGATACTCCTGGTATACCAGTTTTAGGATCATTGAATGCCATTTTTACCTCTTAAATACCCAGTCCTCAACCGGGAGTTGGATTGCTTTATCAAACTCATCCACATTTATTTCAATAAACTGTGACCTAACATGATTATAAAGATATCTTTTAATACAAGGTCTGGATAAGGACTCTAATCGTTTACTACCTTGTAATAACTGATAACTTAATTTAAGTTTGGTTGTTTCATCAAATAGTTTATTATTTTGAAACTTCATTAACTGACCTAATAGTGTTTCACGTTCCCTCAGGTTAAGATAATGTAGGTTCAAACCAAGAAAACCATCTCCATACATTTCAATAGGAAATACCATTGGAAACTTATCATACTTTGCTAATGTCAATTTACCTTTTGGATCATACTTAAAGAAAAACAATTTACCAATGACTGTATCATCACGACCTCTTTGGTCGGATGCCAATAATAGTTTACGAGCCTTAGGTGACGCAGCATCCAAGGCCTTATCAAATAACCACTTTTGTAGGTCTTTAGATGAATATTTTTCTGCCATATAGGTATTTATACTACTTTTTAAACAATTCTGCTTCTGTTAATAATAGAAATTCCCATCCTTTATCCTTACAAAACTCTTCCGCTGCTTTCCATTTAGCTTGATTAACTCCGTAAGTCATAACTTCTGTAATATACCTTTTAGTAGTCCTTTGTGGTCTTTTAGGTTCTTGAGTCTGAGCCTTAGGTTTGACCTCAATAATCATCTTACGAACACCACCGTCTCTCCCACGCGCCTCCACGTAGAAGTCCGTAAAGTATCGGTGGTACTTATTATCTATAGGTGATAGATAAGGAATGACTATCTCTTCCGAGGCCCAACGGATAACATTAAGGTTGGTATCACACCAATCCATAACTCGTTTTTCCCATCCTGACCTATATACGATGTTGGTAGGATCTCCAATATATTTCTTGGGATTCTGTGGTTTAAATAAACCTTGTTTGTAGTGTGCCATAAATAGTATGTAGCATTTCCGGAGGAATATATGCCAGTTGCCGCATCTAGATATCAATTTCCACAAGACCTAGGCACAGAAACACAACGTCATTGGATGCTTATCACCGCCAAGGGTTCTGGCAATGCCGCGGATCCAGTTTCGGTTGCTTTACCTATGCCAGGACAATCTAGTGGTAGTAATCTAGCAATTGGTTCTAGACATGAATATAATGAAATGAAATTGACAAAAGTTGCTGCTGATGCCGCCTCAAGTGTACCTCTTATAGGTGGAATGTTGGGTGGTGCCATTAATGCGGCCGCAGGTGCAGCACCTATGGTTGGTGGTGCTATTAATCCAAAAGTAGAAGTTTTGTATAGAGATACAGGACTAAGAGATTTTCAATTTTCATGGATTCTAGCACCAACCTCAGCAACAGAATCACAATCATTAGCAAGTATTATTAGAGCATTAAGGCAATACTCTTCACCTACGTTGGTGGCTGGAAATAGTGATCCAAGGTCAAGTTATATTGGTATTGCCGGTCAATCATCATATCTAGGATCAAGCGGAGGTGGTATTTTCAAAACACCTTATGAGTTTTGGATTCAGTTTTTTTACTTAGATGAAAAAACAGGTCAGCAAGTAGAAAACAGAAATATTCCATTGGTTGGTAGATGTGTATTACAAACGGTTGAAGCAATGTATAATCCTAATGCTGAATGGAGCACATTTCATGATGCCAGTCCATTATCGGTACAGTTAATATTAGCATTTAAAGAAATGCGTGTTATTGACAGTAATAACATATACGAAGGTTACTAATTATGGGAACTTATCAACCAACTAATATTCCTATTAACTTAAACCTAAATGATCTTAAAAGTGCCGCAGACAATGCAGGTCAGTATGCCAAGAGTTGCCGTTTTGTGGTTAGAATTGGTGCATCATCATTAACCGGTGGTTCTAGTATTCTTAAAATAATGAATACTACAAAAGACTTTATCTATATGTGTGAAGCAGTAGAGTTTCCTGGTCGTGGTTTTGATGTTACGCAAATAAGATACAATGGACCTTCACAAGTATTTCCAAACAATACAATGTATAACCAAGCTAGTTTATCTTTTATTTGTAGAACATATAGTCCAGAACGTGCGTTCTTTGATGATTGGATGGATATTATTAATCCTACATCCAGTTGGAACTTTGAATATGCGGATAACTATTATTCAACTATACAAATATACCAATTAGCAGAGTTCGGTCAAGGACTAGGAACTCAACAAAATGCTCAAATAACACCAGTAGCAACATACGGTTGGACTTTAAATAAGGCCTGGCCTACATTGGTGAATCCACAACAGGTCACATGGGCGGACCAAGATATATTAAGATTACAGGTTACATTTGCTTACAAGTATTGGGATAGACCAGATTATAAACAATAATGGAGAAATAGATTATGTTACCAATCATTGATATGCCAACTTATGAAATTGAAATACCCTCTAGTAAGGAAAAAATTACTGTTAGACCGTTTAATGTGAAAGAAGAAAAACTCCTTCTAATGGCTATGGAGTCTAAAGATGTAAATGAAATTATTAAAACAGTTAAACAGATTATAAGCAACTGTATCATTAAAGGTACAGTTAATATTGATAAACTACCATTTTTTGATGTTGATTACCTGTTTATCTTTTTAAGGGCCAAGTCAATAGGTGAAACCATAGAGGTTAATCTAACTTGTAATAATATACTTGAAAGTGGTGATAAATGTGGTAATGTGTTTCCAACATCTATGAATATTAGTAATTGTGAAATTGTTTATCCTGATGAAATTAGTAATGATATTAAGTTGAATGAAAAACAAGGTGTAAAGATGAGATATCCATCTTATGCAGCTATTAAAAGAATAGAGTTTGGTGATGAAATAGATGTTAAGACTAATACTATAGCCGGATCTATAGATCACATTTACGATGCCAAGGGTGTTTATTCATATAAGGATTATTCCAAAGAGGAATTAAAAGAGTTTGTGGAAGGTTTGACAGAAGAGAATTATAAAAAGATGATGGGGTTTATTGATAACTTTCCAACATTTGTAGTAAAAATGGAAGCAACATGCAATAAATGCGGTTTTCAGCATAAAGTGAGGTATTCAGATTTTTATGATTTTTTTATATAATAATGGGACACGATAATCTCGGAAACCATTATAGAACACAGTTTGGTATGATACAGCATCATAAGTGGAGTCTGACAGAACTAGAAGCAATGATGCCATGGGAAAGATATATCTATGTTGACCTGTTACAGTTGTTTCTTCAAGAAGAGGAACAGAAGGCCAAAGACCGTGAAAATGAGTTAAGAAATAAAATAAATCACGCTAATCGGAAAAGATAATGGCCAATAAGGTTAATAACGATACATTTAAACGATTAAAGAAATTAACTCCTGCAAGAAGAATACAGATTGCCGATAGTCCTGTCGGTCAGTCTATGCTAGGTCTACTTACACCATCACAATTGGCTGATGCATTTCCAAAGTATTGGGAAAAAGCATTACCAGATGTTGGTGGTTTTCAGGCAGCCATATCTAAAAAATCTCAATCACAACAACAAGGTATTTTGGATTCTATCACCAGTCAGATAAGTGAACTGAAAGAAAGTGTCGGTGAAAAATATCAAAAAGTAAAATCAACAATTAAAAGAAAAGGTGCAGAATTAAAAGAAGACGTTTCTGAGATTTTAACCGGTGGATCAAAAGTTCCTGTTCTCAATAAAGATGCTGATGTTGCATGGAATGATATACAAAAAGGACCTATTGATGTAAATTCTCCAGGTGGTAAGATATTCTCTCGCCTTTCGGATAAAAAATTATCAGAATTGGGAATTACAAAAAGCCAAGATAAAGATGGTAAGACCACATATAATTATAATGCTCCTACGGCTGGTAAAGAAGAAATTGAAAGTAGAATTAAGGGAGATTATAAAAAAGGTACAGAAGGCCTTGCTGGTAAAAAGGCACTTCAGAAGATGGTTTATGATGGTTATAAAAATGCTGGATTCTCCGATTCACAAGCAAGAGCATTGACTGCTGAAGTTGGTCGTGAAAACGGCTATAATGCTGCTACTCTTTTTGGAACTCATATTGACCCATACAATAAAGAAGTAAACCTCGGTATGATTAGTATGCAGGGTAGTAGAGGGAAAGGATTATACAATTATCTTCAGAGTAAAGATTTGATTGATAAAAATGGAAATATGAAGATAAGCCAAGAGACTGTAAATGCTATGGCTGCATATCAAAGAAAAGAAATGCAGGAAGGCACGCATGGTGGAAGTCCCGAACAAATTAAAAGAGTTAGAGAATTTCTAAACAATCCTAATATTGATAAAGATTCAGCAGCAGAAATTCTTGGTAAAGATTATATTAGATGGAGATATAATGATCCTCGATATGCCAGTGGACATAGAAACCGTGATGATGCATACGCTCAATTAGATCAAACATTAGGTCAAATGAAACAGTCTGGTGGAGGTGATGTAAACAAACTTTCAAAAGAAGAATATGAATCTCTTTCACAAAAAATAATTTCAGAAAAGAGCGAACAAAGAAAAGCAGACTATGCTCGAGCTATGTTCCAGTATGAAAAAGATAATGGATTACAACATAGCGAAGAAACAGCAAGTGTAGCAACCAAACCTGCTACTGGAGGATACCAGATAGGACCAACCGGACATATTCAGCCTACAGATCCAACATTATATGATTCTAAAAATTCACAACAATGTGCCACATTGAGTAAAGCATTTAATAAAGATATTGGTCGTGCGTCAGGTTGGAAAGTAGAAAGAAACGATGCTGCAATTAAACCTGGAGTTGTGGTTGCAACTTCAATGTATAACCAAGGTTCTGGTAAAGAAGGATCGGGTTATCATACTGGTGTAGCATTAACAAAACCGGATAAAGATGGCAATTTTTATATGTTGGATCAGTTTAATCCAAATGCCAATTCATCAGGAAAGCCTGCTATCAGACAGTATAATATCAATGGTTATAAACAAAACGGAAATTATTTTGGTATTATTAATGGTAGAACTGAAAGTTCTCTAGACGCATTAAAGTATGTTAAAAGCATTGCAGGTAAAGATCATCCGGCATTGCAACAAATAGACGAACAAATATCGGCATTAGAAAATGCTAAAAACGGAAGTCAAATTGCCAAGACAGATGCAACAGAGGTCAAAAATGTAACAGGTGACACTCCTATTACACCATCACCAAAGGAGCAAACGGCTGATGTCAATGGTCCTCGTCCAGCGCAACCTAAAACTGAAGTAAAACCAACGGCAGAGGTTGAAAAGAAATCATTACCGAACAAATATAAGGTTGATAGAGCTGGATTTATTGATGCCATTAAACAAACACCGGATTTCAAAAATAATCCTTTATCATTTATGGCAAGTGAAGATATGATTATAGATGGATTTAATAAAGATTCACAGGTTGTTGCTGCTGGTGTTAAATATGATGCAGCTAAAGGTGTAATGACTTTTAAAGATCCTTCTCATCCTGGCGTTCAGCAAGTTATGAAAGATTTACACACCGATAAATTTATGACTCCTATACAGGAACCCAAACCAAAACCTCCTGTAGTGACTCCTCCTGCGCCAATCGTCACAGCGGCGCCTACCTCAACAACACCTACACCTAATGCACCGGCACCTACACCAGAGGCTAAGGCACCAACACCTACACCAACATCCGCAGAACCTCCAACAATCAAAAGATTTGAAAAAGGTGATGGTTGGGCTTCTGTAAAAGAAGTTCCTAATCCTGCGTATAAACCTCCGGCACCTACACAGGCGACACCAGAACCACCTAAACCAACACCGACTCCACCTCCACCTGCACAGGCACCTACAACAACACCGGCGCAAACAAAGACAACTGTGCCTCCTGTACCAGGTGCATCCGACGGCGGTTCATTTGATGTTAGAAATGCGGGTGATGTTAATTTCTATCCAATGGATAAGAAAGATAATGTGGCAGCCGTTGATACTAAAACACAGAAACCTTTATTCACCGCAAAGAGTGGTGAAAAGATTGATGTTACACCATCACAAAAGGTTCAAGGTAACAATGTTGGTCCAACAGGAAATAATGTAAAAACGGAATTTGATGCTCTTAGTCAGCAAATAGGTACCGCATTTAATAGTGCTGGCAAACCTCAACAACCTTCAATGACTATGCAACAACGTCCTTCTGAAAGAGTTGATGATCCAAACTTTGGATATAATCTACAGAAACAAAATCTTTCCAAGCCATATCATAATGCTGCCTTTGAACGTGCTATGATGAGAACAAGGTTGCAGGAAACTGGTGATACTTTAAACGGCCACTTCTCTAATGGTAATACAAACTATTAAAAAAAAGGGGCCCGTAGGCCCCTCTTAATAGTTATCTTGTAAGGTCTCAGTCCTCAGCCAACTTGCGAAACATTGCGAGGTCTTCATCCTCTTCATCTTCCACAACTGGCGCTGGTGCTTTAGCAACAGACTTTGGTGTCTCTACCCAAGGTGCTTCCTCTTCTACAGGAGCAGGTGCCCGTGATACTGGTGCTGGCACTGGTGATGAACCAAGACCATTAACATCATCAAGGCGTGCCTTGAGTTCTGCATAGGTCTTGAAGTTCTTACGGTCAACAATCTCCTTTAGGGAATGTTCGCGCTTCCAGATTGCTTCCATCTCATCATCGTCCTTTGATAAAGGACCTGGTGCTAGGAACACGGACTCATCATAGTTAGGAAATGATACGTTACGACCACCCATATTCACATTCTGACGGGTTACCTTCAACTTGAAATGGGCGCCTTGCCAAAGATCAAAAGGATTGACCTTACCCTCGGACTCAAGGTCTGGGTTCATCATCTTTGTGATCTTATCAAAGATTTTCTTGCCATACTTGAACAGAAAGACCTTACCTTCATTCTCAGGATTCTTAGGATCACTCACCACATAGATATTAGAAACGTAGTGAAGACGGCGCTTCTGATCACGGGCTTGCTTCCGCTCAGGAGAGTTATCGTCTTGTGTGGAGTTCCAGAGTTGTGAGTTATACTCTGATACAGGATCCTTCTCATCGAAGGTTGTTAGGGACTTTTCAATATACCACTTTCCAGTAACCTTGTTCTGGAAACCATGATCAAAGTAACGGACCCAAGGAAGGG
>Ga0007867_1000066_pt1 | contig 45126 bp, 62 predicted proteins | sample CryBogCBH25Aug08_FD_71224 | JGI IMG/M metagenome (GOLD analysis project Ga0007867, IMG submission 71224) | Freshwater microbial communities from Crystal Bog, Wisconsin, USA - CBH25Aug08 | ecosystem: Environmental > Aquatic > Freshwater > Lake | place: Crystal Bog, Wisconsin, USA | collected... | reverse complement strand
GTTGGTTCTGGTATTCCTACAAGATTTACTTGAGGCATAAAATGAGGATTTAGTTTGGTTTTGTCTTGCTTAATCAACCATTCAATAAACTGATCTACAGGCAACCAAGCGGGGACTCCTCCTGTTGAAAGGGCATAGGAAGAAATAAACCGATCTATAGGATCTCTAATTACGGAATAGGGAGTTCCACTAGGGGCAGAAGAAATGTGTAAATCTAATAAATTCTGTGCCGTCTGTTTAGTTGTATCGTGCGTGGCTCCAAAATAAGTGGAGGCAATTAACCCAGTAAACAGCGAAGATGCTGTTCGGTAATTTACGCAATATGATGTTTGATTTGGAAGGTTTACCCATCTGCAAGGAGTAGTATTGTTTTGGGTAATATCAGCAAAATAAAAAGCATCGGTATTGAGATCATAATAATCTCCGATTCTTGCATATTTTTTTCTTTTTGAAGCATCTGGAAAAGTCTGAACAAAATTTCCTCCTCCATAAAAGTTTTGGCAAAACAAAATTCCTTGTTGTTCTGTTGAACATTCTTCATCAGAAATTATTGCAATATCAATAACAAGATTGTTTGAATCTAAAGATGTAAAAGCGGCCATAATTATGAAGTATATGTTCCGTTTCCTGTATATGTTAGGATTGTATGTCCAGCACCATCTGAACTTACTATTGGGCTTCCTGTTTTTATTCCAGTATAATTTGAATTTGGGATTGAAAGAATTACAACTCCATTTGATGCGTTGTATCCATGTCCTGCCGCATCAGCAATTCCTCCTTGTCCATAAGATCCTAAACCAGAAATTGCACTAAATCCTCCATGCCCCCCCCCGCTATAATAAACAGAAATTCCAGTAATTGAATCTGTGGTTCCGTTTCCTCCAATTCCATTTGATTGACCTGCCACGCCATTAACTCCTCCCCCATTGCCACCATAGAATGATCCAACAGATTGAACTCCCCCACCTCTACCTTGGTTTATTACAGTTGTGCCATTTTTTAATTGAGTAGTACCACCAACTGTGGCAGAATTGTAAGCGTTTCCTGCATTATTTCCAACGTAAAATCCACCCAATCCTCCTACTCCAATAACAATACTATAAGTTGTTCCACTATTTGCTATTAGTGGAGAACTGTTAAATATACTACTATAAACATTGCCTCCATTTCCTCCACTATAAGGATATGTATCTCCAGATCCAGATCCTCCTCCACCTCCTCCAACTAACAAATAATTGATTGTATAGCCAGAAGGTGCAGCAGATACATTCAGATTTAAGAATCCTCCATCGCTAAACTTCTGATTTAAAATAAAACCCATAATCTATGGGGCCGCTATTAAGCGTACCAGATCGTGTAAGTGGTCGAAGCGGCAGATCCCAAACAATACAAGGCATTGGTTGGCACATATGGGAACTGATACCCAACTCCTGCTCCAATTGCAATTCCGTTAGTGGAAGTGGCTGGAGATGTGGTGCTGACGTACAGGGTGTTGGAAGCAGAAGTGTTCTGAATCGTGAGCGTCTTGGTTGCAGTAGAAGCCGCAAGCAAAGTGGCTGAAGTAGCTCCAACCGAGCTATTGGTCATGGTAAGCGCACCATTTGCTGCTTGAGTTCCAACCACACCAATCACGTTTGTCCCAGCAGGAAGCGGGTTATCCAGCATCACGTTGGATACCGTGGCGGCTCCAACCGTGGTAATGTTGATTGTGCCAACAAGCGAACTTGCCGTGAACTTGATGTAGGAGATGCCAACGGTGTTGATCTGCCCAATGGTGGCAGTTGCGGCATTAAAGCTGGAAGAAGTGCCTCCAGTGGTTAGGGCCACATAGGAAGTGTTGAGGTAACTTGTTCCATCAACAGATGCAGAGATCGTGATTGTCCCAGAAGAAGCGGCAGTTGTGGAGAATGCCAGCGTGGAAACATCAGTTGCATCAACGATTAAAGTTCCAGATCCGGTGGAGATTGATCCGGTAACAGGAGGTTGTTCTGACCCAGAATTGCCAGCAAGAGTCTCAAGGATCTTACACAGGGTGATAAGCTCCCCATCGTTGGGGTTTGCGTACTGGGGTTGGTAAAAGCTATAGCCACTCATGGTTTATTCCTCCTGGTATTGATCGCCCGTGTCTTCCATTTCTTCATTCCCGCCCTTGTCTTCCATAGCGGAAAGCTGCTCCTTCACGGCCTGTTTAGCTCCCTTGGGCTTTTCATCCTTAACTTCTCGATTGAGGATAGGAGTCTTGTCCTGACCCACGGAGAGGAGCATCATGTCCTTACCATCAAACTTGAAGGTAGCCATGTCGGAGAACTCTACTCCCTCTTTGGAGCCGGAGGGAGGATTGTAATCCTTGGGGATGGTAAAAAGAAGAGCCATAATGGTGATTTGTAAGGGGTTATTTGTAGGGGGTCAAGCGGAAAGAACTACGGAGATGGTAGTGCCTACTGTTGAAGTATTGAGGGGCGTAGTTACTGTTGTTCTTACTGTTGAAGTATTGAGGGGCGTAGTAACAGTGGCTCCAATCGTGGATGGGTTTAGGGATATGTTTGTAATTGCATTTGGAGAACCTGGATATCCATAATAAAATATGGTTCCATATACTGTTTCAGAAGTTGGATTTATTGCTGGATAATAAAAATACGCATTACCAGAAGTTGTTCCTGATTGTGTGTTAGTAGAATAAAAATATCCATCACCACCAACTGATCCTCCTGCGGAGTCTATTGACAACGAATAAAAATAAGCATTATTTGCAACAAGATTGGCATTTGAGGATGAATCGTAAAAGTATGCCGTTGGATATACAGACCCAACGTTTTTAGAAGATAAATAAAAATTAACAGCAGTAATTGAGGAGCAATTTATTGTGCCTTCAAGGTCTGTATTTTGAAATGACCAAGACGTTATTGTTGCTCCATTTGAATCAAGGCAATTTCCCAATACAGTTCCACATCCAAAAAAAGTTGTATCCACCACATTCCCACTTGATGCAGTTAAATATGAAAACGTGGCATTTCCGGTAATTGTTCCAAGGTTGTAAGATGAACTTAAAAAACTAGCAGATCCAGTAAGCGTGTATTTATTTATTGATCCAGATATAAATTGACATAACCCTGTAACTTTTAAATTAACTCCAAGCTGACAAGATGTAAAATATGCAGAAGCACATCCTGTGCTGTAAGCTGCTCCGGTGCTGTCTGATGTAATGTTTTGACTACTAACTAAAATTGTTTCCGTTGAAAGTGGAAGCCTTCCTAAAGGAACATTCACAACATCTGCCCAATTTGACACATTTGAATAATTTCCATCAGAAGATGAGTTTAAGAATTTTGCAATATTATATCCAACATAAATTGGAGGATTGTCTGGAAACTGTCCCGGCATTACCAGATTTGGGTTTGGAGACTCTATATAGGCTTGCCCATAAGAAAATCCATTATTTATAGAATTATCATAATAATATGAAGTTCCACCATCTGTTATTGACCCTGTAACTCCATTGTTTTGAGAGTTATTATGAAAATAAACAGGAATTGGGTTAATGGTTCCAATGCCTCCATTTAAATTAACGTCATAGTTATTTTGAGAAGAATTGTAAAAATAAACAGAAGTTATATGCGGACAATTAAAATATCCTTGTAAATTTGTTGTTTGGAATTTCCAAGATGTGATGGATGCTCCAGTGTGATCGTAGCAGTATCCTTGCACAATTCCGCAACCATATCCAGTTGAGTCAACTACTGCCCCACTGGTGGCAGTTAAGTAATTGAATGTGGCATTGCCTTGAATGTATCCTCGGCCATTGTTCCAAGACCCAGTATTAAAAACAGCATTCCCTGCTTTTCCTGTGGCTTTTAATATTGATCCATTAAGAGTGCTACCATCAACATAAAAGATATTTGAAGAATTATTGAATGTGGCAAGATTACAAATCAATGGAATCTGAAAGCTAAATCCATGATCAAATGTGGCATTTGTGCATCCGTGAGATATTCCCCATCCGAGGGCATCTGCATTTACTGTTCCTGTTCCATATCCACCATCAAAATAAACATTATCTCCGGTTGATGGAATACCGTATGCTGGAGTGCCAGTAAAACTTCCGTAAAACCAATTTAAAGACTGACTGTAATCACGGTCTTGCGTTTCAGAATCATTAAAATAAAAATTAGCCATTTTAACTCAACGTGGATTGAGCAGGGGAAATAAACACATCACCCTGGATCAGTCGATAGAACTTGCCTGTGCTTAACTTCACAATCAAATCCCACTTTGCCGCTCCGGTAATGGATGCCGCAGCAGTGGTGGCTCCGGTGAGAGAAAGCGTGATCACTCCCGCAGAAGGATTGATTGACGTGGTAAATGATTCAATGAGAGTGCCAGTTGGGGATTTAATAACTGAAGCTGCCGTGGCCCCTGTAAGGTCAAACACTCCTCCCGAAGTATTGGTCACATTCACCACCACAGAGTAATCAGTTCCCTGTTCAATATAAAGGTTTTGGGTGATAGCAGACATACGCAATCAAAGTAAAAGGCTAGGAGCTAGATGGGTCAAGGGCAAAAGAAAAGGGCCACCAGATTTCTCTGATGGCCCCTTCTTGATTAACTACCGATTAGGAGTAGTAGCAACCGACGAAGCTAACGTCGTATGGGCAACGCTTGTGGATAATAGCGCGACCAAGGTACGGAGCAATCGGGCGGCTTCCGCTCTGGAAGATTCCAAGCCAACGACCGATCTTACCCAGCGGGTTATTCACGGCATCCCTAATATTCAGCCAGAAGAACTGACCGGAATAGTAGTACGGATAATCGTCGAACGGCGCACCGGGGATGTTTGGCCCAACCTGTTGAACGCTCTCCTCGTACACGTCCGGGTGGAACACATACGAAACCTCGTAAGGAGCAACGTTGTAGGCAGGGTTGATCTCCCAGCTATATCCATTGTTCGTGGACTGCTGGATGTAAGGATAAACCTGTACCCACTGGTTGTTGCTGAACACGAAGCGAGGAAGCTCCAGATCAATCAGGTGGTAGTAACCCTGGAAGGAACGCTCCACACCAAGAGGTGCAATGAGTTCCGAAGGGGTGGCATAGCGGATATCCTGACGGAGATCAGCATTGTTGCGGAGCAGATCACGGCTCGTTTCGGGCGAGGTGATCAGACCAAGCACTGGAACACCGTTCTCCTTACCGAGGGCATTGTGACCAGCACCGTCACGGATAAGCTGAACACGCAGGACATCAAGGAAGTCCTGTGAGAGCTTTGCCGTAGGAGCGGGGATCGCATTGCCAGTGACGCTGTTGTAAAGCGCATTGGGAACAGTGGTTCCGTTGATGGTAGCGGACTGATAAACAGTCTGGGTCACATCTCCGGCAACCGACTTTCCAACGATACGCAGATACTCTGCACGGCGACGATTGTCCAGAACCGTCTTGGTCAACTGGGTAAGCTGATCAACGGTCTTTCCAACCTGTGCCTCGATTTGGAACGCAGTCTTCAGATCGTCCAAGCAGATGCAAGGAGTCTGATAAGCCTGGGTCTGAAGCTGCCAAGTACGGAGCGTCTGACCAAAGTTGAGACTGTTAGGAGTAGGATTGCAGCCCGCAACGTTGTTGGGGGAGCCAAGTCCAGACGAGGTGGAAACGTTAGCCCAGGTGTTTTCAAAGTTACCGGAAAGCACACGCTCAACCGTGACTTCAGTCAGGGTTGTGCCCATACCAAGAGGGAACTTGCCAACACGCACTAGACGACCCCAAGGGCCATCCACGGAATAACGCTCGTAAATGTCAACGTTGAAACGGGAAGTTTCCCGCTCAAAGATGTCATTCACTGTAGAGCATGAAATAGTAGCAGACATGATTATTAAAGAGTAATGTGGTTTGTTTTAATAAGAGTTTTCTTATTAAAGTTTGTTTTTGAATCAAGCGTGATGCCCGATTCTGTTTTTTCTGGTAGGCGATTTCCAGTTACAGCCAGTTTATTTTATTGGGGAGCGACCCCCTTCTCATCGTTAAATGAGATACAGCAATTCTTGGATTAGCAAATTTTTGCTACTTTTGTCAATAGGTTTTGCGAATAGCCGCAATAATTTATTTATTTAACGATCTTTTTGCAATCAACTCACGAATTTTCTCAATGTTCTCCGTGGTGATCTGCTTTGCAGATAGCTGGATAATCACCCAACCGCAAAAAATAGCTTCATTTCCCTTTTCATAGTCTCCGACGATTCCGTATCCTCTGGCATGACGGCCTCCGCTAAACACGCCTCCCTGCAACTCAATCCCCACCTTGGTTTCAAGATGGGCAAAGTCCAACCTCCACTTCCTGACCGGATGAAACCTATGCTCCTCTACAAGACTTTCCCCTTTAAGCGTTGACCAAAGAAGGGCGAACTTTCTTTCCAACACGCTTGACTTTCGAGGCTTTTGCGAATCCGGCTTTGACGAGGCTTTCTTTGACGTGCTTTCTGTTCCAGCCGCCGAGATTGTGGTGGAAGGCAAGGACGTTGATTGCGTTGTCAATGGCTCCAAGTTGAGCTTCTTTCGTCCCTGCCAAGGGAGCTTTTTGTTGTATTTCGGTTGTTTTTTCATCAATAGGAGCTGGCTCGTCGTGATTAAATGAGGAGGTAGTTATCGCATCACCCCCCGTCGCAGGATCTCCCTGCACACTACTCGACGGGCCAGCAAGCCCATCGTTTAAAAGAACTCCCTTCTTATCGGGATGGTAAATAACTGCCCCTGGCCTCACAAAGGAAGGCTCCACGTTATTCTTGCGCCACTCATGGGATCGGTCACTGGTTCCCCTCCAATCATGTTGGATCAGGGTAGTCCTATGCATCTTGGGAACGATGTCGGAAGCAGCAAAGATGTCCCAAGCATATTCCTCTTCCTTGGTATGCCCATCGGCAAACTTGATGTTGGACACGCAGTTGAACACACGGGAGGCAGTCTGGGAAAGATTCCAATCATACACGGCAATCCCGCTCATGTGGTCAATCCCTCCGGGGATATCGGCAGAGGATAGATCCACAAAGTCTCCCATGAATGGACGTTGGCACTGACGATATTCTGCCTCAATCTGGTCAATCCATCCCTCGCAAAGAGGAATGGCATCAGGCTCCATAAAGAGGAATGATTGCCTGGTGACGAGCGTTGAATGCCAAGCAATGTTCTGGAATGCCCTATTGCAACTCACGGGCCATCCCTGTTCGGAGTGATTGGCTGGAACGATATGGACTTTCCTAAAGCAGTTCTCTAGGGGAAGGAGGATACCGTCAGTGGTCACTCCCCTGACCGGAGATAGGATGATCTCATGGTTCATGTATGGGCCAAGCTGCTTGACTCGATTCGCCCATCTCCGCATGAGCGGAAGATCACCATTGTGGTATGCAATTGCTACTATCATTTCAGTAGGTCTGGTTTACATTCCGACAAGATGGATGTCAAGTAGGATAACTCCAAGTGCCTCCGGCATTCATCTGAACTTGGGATATTGAAAGGCTGGCAGTGCCTCCACCGTATTGTAAAACTACTCCATAACCAAGCACTTGAAATGTGCAGCTAGGTAATCCATCTATGATGAAGTTTATGTTCTTTTGAAATGCGCCTGGGGTTGATGCCAATTGCGTATTGATATATGATTGACTGTAGGAAGATGACCATTGAAATCCAACTTGAGCTTCTTGTGGATATGATGCTACCCCTATTTGCACTAACATATAAGAAACGCAATAAGGATAATATAAACCATTGTAAATTACTCCAAGAGCCGCATCTAATTGAAGGCTAATTTCAAGTCGTAAAGGATCTCCAGGCACATATGGTAAAGTGATACTGCTGCCGCAAACTAAATCATGATAAGTGGAAACTGTTGGATCATAATTTCCAGCAATAACCGTGTTGATCGGGGAAATTGAATCACTGCTTGATCCTGCAACCACCGTTGCCGATATGTCTGATCTAAGTTCAAACGTGTTCCAGTTGCGCCTCCAATAAAACCGCATCAAATCATCCAACACAAATCCAAAAGGAAAATTTGTTCCTGGCCCCACAAGGGTTCCATCATTAGTGGGAACAAAACATCCGGGGAAAAGCCCCAAAACATTAAATGACATAATCAGTAAGGTAGCCCTGCGGCATACACGTCAATCTGCTTTGCCACTCCATTCACGCAAACTTGCAAGGTGACTGTTTGCCCCGGTGATTGAGTAGGAGGATTAGGAGATGGATACACCCCTTTGTAAGAAACTCCCCCTGCAGCAATTTGCCCATTGAAATTATACGACACTCCTGCCGATAGTGCCGATTCGTCTGACGATGGGCGGGTTGGTTGATAAAATTCCATTAGAATAATTTAACGTATGTTGTTTTTATTTCCCAAATTCCAGCTTTCCAATATTTAGAATCCCAAGAAATAGGCACATAAGGGCCAGTAAATGTGGTTAAAGTAGCAGGACACAATGTTCCAGAAGTTTGTCCAATGGTTTTCTGGACAGTACCACCATTGATTAGCGTTATGTAATCTGTCGCAGAAAATGGTGATGAAGCATCAAATTTAATATTTTCACATCCCTGCGATGCCCCTCCACTGGTGCAAGAATAACAGATTTTTGTATTAGGAGTAGTTGTTGAATCTATTGGATCATTTAACACGCCACCTAAATCAAAATTAACAAACAACCCAGTGTATGCCAATTGTTGCAATACCGGAGAAAACAAATAACAATCACCAGTAGTGGTTGGTGCGCCATAACTATAACTTGTTACTGTTTTGAATGTGGTTGGTTTTGTTTGAGATGCCCTAGAAACAGGCTGAACAACCACTCTAATGTCTGTTGTTGCACCGCAAGAAAGATTATATCCCTGGATATTTAATCCTTTAATTAACGTGGGGGTTGTATATGTTCCTGTCCTATATTCTATTCGACTAGGAGGAAGAGAAGCAACCGACACAATCGTGCGTTTGGTCTTGCTGGCATCAATAGGTTCATCCCTTGCTGACAATAGATATCCATTCGCTCCCCCTCCGTATCCAGAAGACGCATCAGTGAGGGCAGCAGTTCCCGCTGGCACAATCAACTCCCTGTGAACCAGATTCAACTGTGAGAAATCATCGTACAGGTTACCGTCCAACTCGTATGGGCCAGTAGTGTAGATGGTTGTCAGATTGGACTTTGCCGCACTGACGTGTTCCACAGTAGACTCCAACACGCTTCCATCTGCCGTGTCTAGCGAAAGGGAATTGGGTTGGGTCTGGGCAGTGACCAGTTGATCATTCTTCTGAATGATGCCCATGAGTCCCGGCTTGTTCTCATTGGTAATAAGCACCGCCCCAGGGATAGGCTCGTAGATCCTCCTTACTGCCACATACCTAGATCGCAAGGGATTGTCCTCTGGCAATGGCGACATCTCCTGCTCACTAATCACCGTTGGGTTGATAAACAAGCTCCCGGTAGGCACAGAAGCCCCTGCTGGTGCAGTGAAGTAAAGTCTGGTGGAGGTAGGTGGAGGAGTGGCTAGAAGCGTGAATGGGCCAAGCAAACTATTGGTTTGAGCCGTGGTGCTATAGATCGTGATAGCTGATCCAATTGTCAGATTGAATCCAGTTCCACTTACCGTGGCAATGTGAGTGGTATTGTTGACCGCAAGGGTGATGGGTTGCCCTGCTCCAAACACCGGATCTTTAGTTCCAATATCCGCAGGAGCATACTGACTCCTTGGCACAATGTAATCACGGATGTATTCGGGGAAGTTGGGATCTCCGGCATCATACTTGATCCCATAATTCCAAGGGTCTTGGGAGGCCAATGAACGATCATTTGCCCAGAACCTATAGATAAATTCACCATCTGGAGTGGGCTTTTCCGCTACGAGATAGAGGGTGGAGGGCCACTTGTTTGCATCCCTTCCGGTGTAAATGACCGTGCCATCCAGAGGTTGAGGGTTGAAGTTGCCTTTCTCAATACTCACCCGCTCCACCAATACGATATGACCCTGATCAGAAAGCCCCCAGCCGCCCTTCTTGTCGTTGTAGTTGGGTACTACGGGCGTAGGGTACTGCGCCACTCCCTGCTCAAGAGGAGGGTGTGGGAAAGGAGGTTGTTTTGGAGGTTTGGAAGTTGCCATTATTTCTCTGGTACTTGTTCACGCAACACAGGAAGTGCTTCTTTAACGTGATCCAAGTAGGTTTCAGCTTGCCGTTTAGTAACATCTTTCTTGTCCCAGAACAATGTTTTTAAAACTTCTCCCACGCTATTCTCCGGTACGTCCATCACCTTTGCGGCTTCTTGGATGAACCCAGGAACCATTGATTTCGTGAATTCTCCGGCAGTGTCGGTGATTCTTTCTGGGTCAACATACTTGCCCACGTTACGGGATAGGTTCACGAAAGGAAGTTCTTCAAGTAATCCCATCTGACCTTCTGCAAACCCACGGGCAATTGCGGAAGCGTCATCACCAAACGTGGCTCGATCCATCATGGTATCATCCCATACCCTCCGAATGGTGGCCCCTATCTGGAATGGAACAAATGCAGGATGGTGCAGGAGGGTTTTGGGAATAGGCCCAATAGCTCCGTATTCCGGTGCTTCCTCATCCTTTTCTGCCCCCTTTCGGTAGAATCCACCAAAGTAATCGGGAAGGGCATATCCAATAGCCATTGCCATAAGACCCACGCTTCCCTTCTTAATCTGACGCATGATCAGGTCAGCATCCTCCGGGGAGATGTCCTCAAGGCGTTTACCTATCTCCTTGCTCATTTTCATGCGGATTGCCTTGCTGGTTCCTGTGAAGAAACCAAACTGATACTCAAGGGCTTCCTTCACAATGTTGGCTGGGATACGAACAATTGGGATATTGAACTCAAGGAATCGAGCAGCAAGCCTTTGCCTCCAGCTATCACTTTCCTTCATCTTGTTTACAAGGAGGTTGTATTTATTCACTAACCCATTGTCTTGAAGGAAGATGGAAGCATTGGCTTCCTTGTACGCTTCAATTCCTGCCTTCTCCAAAAGCACTGGGTCTTTAATGTCAATGCTTGGATCTTCCCTGACTGCCCATTGCAGATATCGGGAAAGTGCCAATTCGTAGTTCGCCTTCTTGGTAGGGTTCTTGATTGCTTCGTGGATCTTGCCTGGAACATCCAATGCCCCCAATGGGATCAGGCTTGTGTCCCCATACTCAAGATCCAGTTCTGACCTACCCAACTTAAAGGCAATATTGCTGAATTCTTTCCACCCAGAAACAAGTCCTTTGGTATATGCCGCCACATCCTTGTCCAAGGGAGTGCCGTATTCCTGTCTGGCTTTTTGAGCAATTTCCTTAAAGAACGGGGTTTTCTCCAACACCTTTCCTGCCACAGCAGATGGAATGCGGAGAAGAGGAATCTCAAGAGAGGCAGACGTGAGCTTTGCCCAAGTGGAGAGATAGGACAAAACTGCTGCTCGTTTAAACTTGATGGTGGCATCAACTGCTTTCTGGAGAGGAGGACGATTCTTCCATTCCTCAAGAGTGATGTTCTGGCGAATCTTGTCTTTGAGTTCGGCAAGCTCAAGTTTTTTCAACCTAGCTTCCTCATCAATCTTCAGTTCCTTCCTTTCTGCCTTGGAGTAATCTCCTTCGGCAAGCCTACGTTTGGCTTCCTCAATCTGCGTGTTGACTCGATTCTTGTAGGCTTGAAGGGCAATTGCTTCCTTCCGAGTTTTGTACCAATCCTCGTTCATCGTTTGATCTTTGAGGGTGGCAAGCTCCTTTTCCAACTCCTCAATGCGGGGGCTTGTTGGCTTGGTCTTTGTTTCCCTTGCCTTAATCTCCTGCTTGGCAAGGATCTCTTTTTGATTTTTAATTTGACGCTCAAGCAAGGACTCCCGCTTCTCCTCTTCGGTTTTGCGCTTCCTGTTGGCTTCCTGATATTCCTTGATCTGCTTGTTTAGGGAATCAATTTCTTTTTGGACTTCCTTCTGTTCAGCAGTACGAGCAACTTTTTGTTCCGGCTTTTCCTTTGCCTCTCCGGTCTGCACTCTGGCAAGCCTCTCTTCTGCGTTTTCTTTTTTCTTGTTAAGTGCATCAAGAAGTTTTTCGTCTTCAGTCTTCTTTACCTTTAACGAGTCACGATATTTTTTAAGGTCAGCTTCAGCTTTAGCCACCTCTGCGCGGAGTTCAGTTACCCGCTGGGACTCCGGCCCTTCTGCAAGATTCTTGCCCGTTTTGGGATCAACCACATCCCCTGAAAGAATTTTTGAAATCTCCGCAATGCGCTTCTCTGCTTTAGCAACTTTGAGCGTTTCCTGCCTCAAGCTATCGGCATCACGGATATGCTGGCGTTCTGCACGGAGGTTCTTGAGGGTTTCCCTTTGTTGCTCAAGTTTTTCACTGGTCAGCTTCTCCCCCTTTGTTGTGGTCTTGAACACTTCCCCAGAGGCAATTTCCTTCTCATATCGCTCAATCAGACCATCGTAAATCTTCTCCAAAGACTTAATCTTCCGCTCAATTGGGATTTCTTTTTTGCCGTAAGTGTCTTCAATGAGTTGCTTGAGTCCGGCAATCTCGCCTTTCAGATCGGCAAGGTCTGGATCTTCATTGGCAATCTGAACCCTAGCCTCTTCATTTAATGGCCTTCCCTTGAGGAAAATCTCTTCAAGCTCTTCCACGGCATTCCTTGCACGGGTCTTTGCCGCTTCCATTGCCCCCTGCAATTGCTTCTCTGGGTCTTCAGCCTTGATGTTGAACCTACGAATCAAAGCATTCACTTTCTTTTGGAGGGATCGTTCTTCCGCTCCAGGCTTTAACCTTTGCTTGCCCGTGCGCTGGGGGGCTAGTTCCTTTACGATATCCTCAATCTTGCCAATGTTTCGATTTACCCCGATCAAACGACTAACAGCTTTACTCAATCCTGTTTTGTCAGGAGAGTCGTAAATGCCATATCCAGAAATTGCATTGCGGGAATCTTTCAGAGTCCATTTATCTCCCAACACGGATGAAGCAATCTCATGAGTAGCTTGGGAAATATCACGGGGTCTTGTAACTTGTTTTTCTTCTTCCTCCGTAAGCTCTCTGCGCATTTTTGATTCAGCTTCCTCCAATCTCTTTTGAGTGATTGCGGTAGCCAGCTTCTTCATTGCAGAGGAAATCTTTTTGGCTTTTTCTTTTCCTTCCGGTAGATCTTTCAGGGATTCCAGCTTGGCTTTATGCTTTTCAATCTGCTCGTCTGCCGTGAGGTTAGACTTCTTCTTGGGTGGCTTGGTCTCTGCTTGGATATCTGCATCCTGACGCTTCTCAATCCGCTCACTATTTAGCCCGTCCAATTCATCAGTAAGTTTCCTCACCTTGTCGGAATCTGCCTTTGCCTCACGCAATTCCTTGGTGGTGAGTTTCCTCTGAAGTGCCTTTTCTTTTCTGGCAATGAGTCGAGGAAGGGAATAGTCAGCAGCGGCAAAGATAGCCCTCTGCCTCAATCCGGCAGATGTTTCAGTTCCAATGTTCTTGTATACCTGAGAAATGTCCGCAAAGTCTTCTAGCTTCTTGTCAAATTGAGCGTCAATTTCCTTGAGCTTATTAGGATCTGTTTCTGAATTTCTCTTTTCGGAAAGGGAGTCCAGATCGTTCTGAATCTCTCCCATGTGCTGTTGGAGGGCAGCAGTTTCTTCTGCCGTGACTGCCCTTGGGCTTTTCTTGAGATCGGAAACCAAGTCGTAAAGGTATTGAGGTTCTTCAGCAATTTTTTCAGCGGCAGTGTTCCATGCCCCTGATTGAGTGATCTCCCTCCCCGGCATTACCGGAGGAAGCCCCTTGCTTGCCCTTTCCTTGTTGATGTCTTCGTTCCTAGTGGCAATCCTGCGCTGGCTTAAAATCCTGTTTCCCCCGATTTGTTGCACAGCAAGCTCTGGAGGGATGGTCTTTCCAGCCGCATTACGGATTCGATAAGCCTCATGGGATTGATTCCAAAGGGAATTAAGCTCATTGAATGAGAATGATCCTGGGTCAAACCGCTTGTTCAACTCATCAATCCAAGCCCTCTTATCTCCTTCATTACCCACATCCAAGGGTCGTCCCTTTGCCTTTTCAGCATCGTCCATTGCCTTCACCGCTTCAGTGAGGCGGGATTCGGTGAATTGCCCCTTGCTGGCGGCTCCAGGCAGTTGCCTTGCTTGCTCTGAAGGTTGCTCCAAAGGCTTCTCGTAGAAATCCAACTGCACTTCATTGGAGTGCATGACCGGACGATCAGTAGTTTTGCCCTTAAATTGACCGGATTGTTCAGCAAACTTTTGGGCTTCATCCCTTGAAACGAACTCTCCATCCTTGGTGATGTATCCAAAGTCAGGAGTTTCTCGATTAGCCGGAACAGTCACGTCCACTTTTGGCAAATCTCCCACTGCCACCTTGTCCTTATTCTCTGGATCTTGGGCATCCCTTCTTGCTGCCGCTACTGCCGCTTCATGATTTTCCCCATAGTAGATTGCCCCGGTGCGGTCATTCTTCCATGCCGCTGCCCCGATCCTGACTTGCTTTGGCTTTTCTTTTTCTGTTTCCAACGCAACTTCATTTTCTTTTTCAATGGTTGCGTCAGGCTTGAGCTTGCTTGCCAGTTCTGCCGTTTCGGGAAGTCCAGCAGATTTAATTTCATTTTTTCCAGCTTCGTTTTTGGCAAGTTCTTTCTCAACCTTGCCTCCCAAAACTGCCCCCATCAATCCAGACTCAAGCAAAGACTCTCCGGTAATTGGTTTGGGAGTTTCATCAGTAATGCCAAGACCTTTCTCCGTGGCTTCAAATCCATAACGGATAGGCTCAAAGGCAACACCTCCAGCTAGTCCTGCCGCAGCTTTCTTACCAACGGCCTTGGTAGCTTCTTTTACGGCCTCTCCCCCTGCCAACCCAGCAGCAGCTTCTGCTCCCGTCTTTAAGAACCCTGCCGCAGATTCAATTGCAAATGGGGCCATTCCAGCATATCCACCATATTTTGTTGCAGTTGGAGCTTCGGCTTGTGCCGCTTCAATGTCTTCCTTGATCCCAAGAAGACTCTCAACTGGCTTTACTAAAACTTTCTTTGCCAACTCTTGAGTGGCTAGAAATGTTGCCGCTCCTGCTCCAATTCCCACAAGGGGAGCCGCAGGGCCAACTACCGGGGCAGACGCAGCCGTTGCCGCTGGGCCAACAACTCCTGCCGCCACAGACCCTAAAGCCATTGGAATGCCTTCTTCTAAAGCACTTGCAATAGCTGCCTTTCGGCCTTGAGGAGTTTTGATTTCTTCAAAAAACCCTTGAGCGGGGGGTTGAACCCCGCCCTTTCCTACTTCCTCTTGGTTCCCCGGAGGGACTTGTCCTGATATGCCTTGCCCTGCTTCCGGCCTTTGACTTCCTTCTGCATCGGCTTGTTGGCTTTTTGTTTCTGCATCTTGCTCACCTCCTATCAGTTGAACGGAATTGCCGTCCCGTTGCCCGACACTGGCTTGGTCATTGCGTTGACGCTGGCTTTCGTCTTGGGTACGCAACTGTCCATTGGCTTGTACGTTGGTTTCTCCACCGACAGCATTGACTTGTTCTTGGGCTTGTCGTTGTGTCCGGTTGTCCAGTTTGGTTTCTGGCTCATTCCTGATTTGTGCTTCATTGGTTTGTTCACCTCCTTTTGCTAATTTGTAAAAATAACCTTCTCCACTAGAGCTTTCATTAGTGGGTTTGCTTTTTTGCTGTTCAGCAAGTTGTTCAAAATAGCTCATTGTGAAAGGAAGAAGTCATATCCTCTTTCTCTGGCTATGTCTTCAGCTTTCTTTGGATCTCCCCCAGCTTCATTGAAGATTGCGGGGCCAAGATAATCTCTCTTAAAGGTTTCAAGCTCATCCCCGGATAGTTCCCGTAGATAAAGTTTTGCGCTCAAAGGGTCTTGAGCAGTGAACCAAAGCATTTTTGCTTTAGCGGCATCCACTTTCTGTTTGGCTTCTTCAAATTGTTTTGCTGCTTCCTCTGGAGTAGGAGCTTCATAATCTTGAATGGAAGTGGATGGTTTTAGGTTCCTTGCATACTCAAGATCCCTTTCTGCATCAGCAAGTTCTTTCCTAGCCTTTACTTTTTCATTTGCCATTTTCCCGCTAATCTTACTCTGTTCTTGAATCGCCTTTTTTGCATCTTGGGCTTGTTTAGCCGCACGATCAGATTCACTTTGCTTTTGAGCTTCTGGAGCGTGAGGGTTGTCTGGAGAATACGGAGACGTAGGGGAACTTGGAGCGGATGGTTCTTGAGGAGTAGAAGGTTGTTCTGCTGGCGCAGTAGGTTGCGTTGGGGCAGCGGGTTGCCCTGAAGGTGCAGAGGTGGCGGCAGCGGAAGTGGGTGAGTATGCCATCTTGCCAAAGTCCTCAATGTTTTGGGAAATAACCCCCACCTTCTGAACCCTAGCTTGCCTTTCGTTCTCCGGCATCCTAGCCACTTCCTTGCCCTTCACCTTCCATATTGCAGTGACAGCATTCTTGATATCCTTGGTAGGCTTGCCATTGGCATCAAGATAACCATTGGGATTCTCCAACTCCTTCTGCTTGAACCCCCCAAGGGCACTGGAAAGCTCTTGTCGGCTGGCTTGCATCGCGGCAATGGCTTGGAGTTGTCCTCCCCTTGCCACCCTCTGCTCTTCCAGCTTTTGCTTGTTCAAGTCTTCCGTTTTTACAAACTTCACCAATGGTCTGCCATAGGCATCCAATTCGGCATACTTGGTGAACCCAGGTTTGTCTGGAGCAGACTGATATTCTTGCTCTGCTGCCTGACTAGCCTGTTGAGCCATAGCGGGAAGATATTCCCTGTATCCCTTATTGAAATCATACCTTCCCTTTTCATCGGTGGGGAAGTTGGACAAGTCAGCTTCTATACCATACTTGGATTTAGCCTCATGCTGGATGCCAGTATGGATTCCCTTGATCTCATCTGCCTTGGCTTTAAAGGCATCCATCAATGCCGCTCTGGTTCCTGCATTCACTGCAAGCTGATGAAACTCCTGACTATGCCGGATATCATCAAGCATATTGCCAGCATTCTTGTGAAGCGTGTCCACGTCATCAATGGCAGAGGTGACTTTCCCCAATGTGTCACTCATTTGATCCAGCTTTTCCTGCTTGAGCCTTTCTCGATCTTGAGCATCCATCTGGCGACGAGATTGAAGCTCAAGCCTTGCGTCTTCCCTTGCGGCTTTCTCTTCTGCCAGCTTTTCAGATTCCAATGCCCGTCGTTCCCGGCTCATTGCAATCTGCTCTGACATTTCATCCTTACGTCGGGCATCTTGCCAATCAAGCATATCCATAATGCCCTTACCTTGGGCATATGCGGCAGCATATCCAGATGGAGCATAGGTGGACTCCTGCCTTCCCCCGGAGGGAATCTTAAAAACAAAAGCTGATCCTGATGGGGTGGTTCCTGTAGCCATGTTATTCTCCGTAAAGTCTCTTGGTCACTCTCTTGTCAATTTTGCCAGCAGACCCAATTGCTGTTCCATATGGGGTGGTTAATTTGGTTTGAGTGGCAGAGGAAGGAAGCTCTTGAATTTGTTTGGATCTAGCCCTTAATTCTGAACCTCCTTCTTTTGTGGCCTTTTTTGCAGCATCCTCAAGATTCTTTTCATCTTGGGCACGATAGTATGCAGAAATGGGAGAAAACCCACGTTCTCCTTGACCCGCTCGATATGTTTCTGCAAGCCTTGCATTTCGTTCATTTGCGGCAAGATTAGAGTATTCTGCTGCCGTTTCAAACCCTTTAATGGATGGAGCCATTATTTGAGCGGCTTCTTGTTTGGGGTTGTAAGATTTTGTTTCTTGAGTAACCCCTTCTCCCGCTCCCTGTTCCAACGCTTTTCTTTCGGCATTCATGATTGCCGCTCCCCTTATTGCATTTTGCACTGCCTCCACATCAGCAGGATTGTGTCCTGCCATTGTTGCTGCCTTTACATCAGGGTCGGTTTCAGAAACTCCCATTCCTTTAGATTGCCAATCGGGGGCAATCTTACTAGTGGACGCTCCAGAAATAGGATCAACTTGCATCCTTCCAGACAACCCAATGATGTTGCCAGCTACATCCCTTTCTACTCTATTGTATTGGGAAAGATTCAGTCCACTCACCTTGCCACTCCCAGCCTCCGGCTCCACCATTCCTTTAGGGATGGCCTTGCCTCCCTTCATCAAGTCCATCACGGCATCATGCGCTTCCTGCATGGCATTGGATTTAATCTCCCCGCCTTGAGCTTGGTTTCTGGGAGGATTACCAATCCCTCCCTGCATTGCTTCAGATGAAGGACTACCGCTCAAGATATTCCCCATCCCTATGTCAAAATGATTAGTAGTGGCGGCTGGCTGGAAAGATAGAGGTTGGGAAGTAATGTCCATTGGCTGGGCATACTTGCTCTGCAAGGTAGTCAACCATGACGCATCATAAGGTGTTTGATTTTCTTCTCCCATAAACTAAACTAGGTTCTGCATAATGCCTGGGGCAAATGCTTTGGTTTGGATTTGAATCTGGGCAAGCTCTCCATCCTCAAAGTTCACCGTCTCGTCATTCAAGCACTTGTAGGCATAGTCCCAATAAACTTGCGCCCTTTCCAACTCGTTGATGTTCTCGTAGTTATAGGCTTGCAACCCATACCGATAAGCATTCCGGTTGGAGGGGATGAGAAGATCCGTGGCGTTGACTAACGGAACGTAACCCCTCCTCACGATACAATACATTGAGCGGTTCTCCGGCATCTTCCCCAACACCCTATATCGTTGGGTATCGCTAGTGACTCCACTCGGCAAAGCACTGACAGGAGTGTTGCCCTGCCTGACGATCTGAAGATCCCCCACATAGTTGGGGGGAAGCCAACCAAGTCCTCCCTCATCCCAAGGATACCAATCAGGCATCACGTCACCAAGCTCTCCCTGCAAGTAGGTAGGGTCAACTGCCAGCACCTTCAGCACACTCTCCACCCCTGGCACTGTGTCAAAGTAGTTATTGCCGTTGGAATCAACCGACACTGAAAAGCTATAGATGAACCTATTCCCCTTCCACTGACCGGAGTTGATAAACCTTTCGTTTACAAAGTTGATTGCCACTCCCACGCCGGGATCACTCGCCCCTTGGGAAGTGATGAACGGAGCAAATAAAGTTTGCGCCTGTGAGAAGGTGAGGGATGCCATGATCGCCTCATAATTACATCACCCCCAATTATATAGTCAACTGCTTAATCCATCCTACTCATCTTCAAACTCAATTTCAATTTCACAGTCCTCCGATATGTCCTTCAGATATGATTGGGCCATCCCCTTCACTGCAAAGTGATTGCCCATCTGGGTCTTGAGGAATTCAGTCTCCCCGTCATTCTCCCTGCTCACTAACAAAATGGCATGGTCAAAGAATTCCCTTCTACCCCAACCTCGGTCAGGAGGATAGGATATTATCCATCTTGCTCTTAATCTCCGGCGTGAGTCCTCCCCAACTCCATTCCTGATTCACGAAAGGCTCCAAATCCGAAGGATGCCTCCACTCATACATATGATGCCTATACTTGTGCGCCCACGCTCCAAATGCATTGAACTCACTGAACCTATGCTTGGGCCTCCCCTGCAACCACACATTCAAGGCACTCTGATGCCTGTGAAACATGAAGGTGCGGAAATCACGGAGAACTTGCCTGTCAAAAACAAAGGGATGCCTCCTCATGAACTCATACTCCGGCTCCCATCCCACCGATTCCTTCACGATCTCCTTCCAAGGAGGGTCTGGAAGATCCTCATACAACCACACGGGCTTCCCATTGATGAACAAGTCCTCCGGGGTTATCTCCCTAGTAAGAATGCAATCAGAGTCCATACAGAGGATATAGGGAGCATTGCAATACATATCACAATGGAGTTTGTCATTCTGCTGCTGGATATAACCATCACGCCAATCTGCCACCACATGAACCTCCTCGTTAGTTCCAGCCGGAACCAATTCCAAGTCCCCCACCGGAACACAGAGATGAATCTTTCCAAATCCCTTTGCATACTTGGCTAAAGACCTCAAGCAATAAGCAAGCCAGGGGAAGTCTGGTCGATACGACCGAATAAATATATCCACGTTCATTTTAGCCAAGGGTGTATTTCAGAATGACAATGATTGCACAAACTCACAAGATTTTTTTTGGAGTTGATTCCTCCATTCTGCAATTGAATGATATGATGCCTACACTGTGCCTGTTCCTTACACACAAAGCACAAGCTGTTTTGAAAATGGTATGGACTGTGCAAACTATCTTTTCTCTTGTTAAATTGCTTTCTTTTTTCCCTTAAAGACAAACAATTCTTGTATGGTATAACTATATTTGAATACTCCTTCAGCTTTTCAAGTCTTTGCTTTTCAGTTTTTAATCCATAATCAGCATTGCTTGTTGTGGCGATCAGTTTCGTTCTATTCCCGTGCTTCCCAATTTCCACATCAAGAAAATACTCCCAGAACTTAATCAAGAGATTCTTTTGCAGCTTGCTTGGATGAACAGGCTTTTTAGGAGTTTTATTTTTCCTTTTGGGCTTGATCCCATGCTTTTTGCACATCTCGTGATATTTTGCCCAACTCACCCACCACGGGCCAGTTTGCAAATATCCCCAGCAAACAACTTCTTTATTCCAAGGGCAAGCATCTCCATTCTTAAATCTCCGCTTGCCATCCCCGGCATCATTTCCTACATTTCCTTCAGCTTCTCTCATAGCACAATTATGGGTTGAGGTTAAAAGAGGAACGGAGCCATCACACTCCTTCCTCTTTGTCTTTTATAGCGGTTGACAATATTGCAAGCAAGTGGTATTTAAAAAGCATATTGCGTGACAGGGATTAGACGAGGGGCTGGCCCCCAACGAAATCAAGCCCAACCTGTCTTAATAATTTGACCCTCTTAAAAAGAGGAGAAGCATTTGTAGCACGGGACATAACCCTGACCACAAGAATTGCGCAAGGTCTAAAGCTACAATTGCCCTAACTGGATTGGAATTGATACATCCGATTCAACCAAGGGCAACGCTTTGTCCATGTATCCCCACGGAGTGCTTTACTCAAGGTTGATGAATACAAACAATCATTCAAGCGTGGCGGGGCCACCAGCCCCAAGCCAACGCGATTGAAAATATAAACATACTCTTTACACTATCACCTAAAACAACCAATCAAAAATTAGACTATAACCTTATCCTATCCACCAAATGGCTTCATCCCAACATATCCCTCTCAAGGAAAGATTCCCAATAGCTCACCAGGCTTACGAGGATGCCGTTAAACTCGCTAACGAAGGAAAGGACTACGATCACCTCACTCCCCTCCTGATCCCCGAATATTTCGGGATGCTCACCTCCCATATCCAGAATATGCCCGACGAGCTTGCGAGGCGCACGTTGTTCGGAAAGGCAGTAAAACGATCCATGCCAATCCCAACTAAAAACAAACGGAAATAGCTTATTTATAATCAACTACTAAAACGTTTACAATTAGTAGTTGGATTCCCCTCATAGGTGATTATCCCAGCATCAGCTAATCAACTCACGCTTCATTTCCAGACTGCACGATAAACAAGACGAGTGTAGTGTTCACAAAAAATGTAGTGTTCGCGCTACCGTGAACGCAGATATGTCTGTGAACTGCTACAAACTCTACACAAATTTGCATAAATGGTAATGTTTTGTGTAGTCCGCAGAATTGCGGAGAATACTCAACCTAATCTCCGCATTCTTGAAATAGCAGGAGAGTATCTGTCCTTTTCAGAAGGATAGGTTATTGAAAAAGCGTCCTTTTATAAAGCCAGCCTTTATCTTTCGGGGAAAACTTAAATGGAACCACCAGCGAAGCTACACGTCACCTTGCGGTTTTTGTGATGATTTGTAGACTGGGGTTTTTGGGAAAAATTTGTGGAGAGGTTTTCTCGCAAACACGACCACGCGAGTGGGAGCCGGGAGGGGGGTGCGCGTCTCCTCACTTCCCGGAAAAAGGATGCTTAATTCACCAGGGCCACCTAGCGGTTCATGATACTAATCCCACTAATTACGACTTTCGTTATCTGATCTTATAGATGCAACTGTTGTGAATGAGGGGCTTACAGAGATGGTGTTAGGTGATAAAGAGTCCGCTGATAGGTTAAGTAGGTTAATTGATAGAGAAGGCCCACCGGAATCTGCTCCTATACCTAGGATAGTCCGGGCAATGTCAGCAGCATCTTTGAGTTTCCGCGAGTGATCCAAGGCGGTGAGACCGTCCATCTCTCCGGCAGTCTCTCCCATCCTTGCCAGCGCCGTCGCCACTCCGGTCTTGAATGTGGTGGCTGAGTTAGCGAGATGCTCAGTCAAAGCCTCTGAAGTGCTAATTGTGACATCCCTCTTCTCATTCTTCTCTTTATGGTCTGCCAGTATTGCTCTCCCCTTTTCAATCATTGTCACGGCATTATGGGGGGAAGGCCACTGGAACCGCTTTGACCATTGTCGAATGGTGGCACTGTTGATTTTATGAAGTGAAGCGGTTTGTTCAAAGCTCCCGGTTGCCAGGTAGGTTGCCTTTATTGCTTCACGATCCACGGGGAGTCTTTTTGCCATTGATGGAATGTGACACTAATCGGGAAATGTGGCAACATTGATTTATTACTCTAAAAAAGTAATAAAGAGGCTCGCTAGGATGGCGTTAAAATCGTTTTTCCGGGGGCAGCAGTATGATGACAAGGGGGGAATTGCCGTTGTAATCCTTGCAAGACAATGGAAGCAAATGCCCGGAATCGTCGTTGCCTGGGTGATTCGATGAAGGAATTTTTGCCTGTAATCCTTGTAAGACAAACCATGCTTTCACGCTGATGGAATGGGCAAGTCAACAATTATTTTAGGAATCTTTGAAATTTATTTTAGAGAATAGCTTGCTAGTGGACGGGGAAAGAGTATGAAGGAATGAGCGAAGGCAATCATGCCGGAGCGAAACAAAAAACAAAAAATGCAAATAGAAAAAAATCACGCAATTGAGAACGGGAAAGGTTGGATGAAGTCAATCATGGATTGGTCTGCCCTTCTTCTCTCAAGTGACGATGACGTGAGGGAGTCGGCGGTTGATGAGATTTTCAACTCCCCCTTGTCCGTGACGGTTCGAGAAGGATGGAAAACAGTAGGAGGGCAATCGGAGCTTGAAGAGTTCCAGATCCTCCTTTCCACTGGTGGGCCTGCCTTACGTATCGTTGGAGACATCGGAGCATATGGAGTAGCACAAAATCCTGTTTTGGAGTGGCAGGACTGGGGCACTCCTTGGACAGAATATGTTACCACGGAAGAAGAGGACGAAGCCCTGCTTGGCTACTGCCAGCAATTTTACTTTGGAGAATAATCAAAGAGCAATTCTAACCATGAAAGACCAACTCACCCACCTCCTCCTTTCCTGCTTGGCCTTGTCCTTTGTGGTCCTGGCCATGCTTGTTTCAATCTTCCAGCAATATAATTGATCAGACTCCCTGCCATCGCTCCGGTGATGGCAGCAGCCTGGGCAATTAGGCCAAGGACAACACAACAAAACAAAAATGAAAACACAAGAAAAATATATCATCCTCTCTCACAAAAGAGGTGACTACATTAGTGGAATATCCGAAGGCGGTAACAATATTTCCGGGGGAGAGGCCGTTGATGCCATCCGGTATACAATACTAGAGGCTGAAAGTGTGGTGGAATGGCTCGGGAAACATGATTATAGCATCGAGGAGCAAAAATGAACTTCCACTTCACCGGGACGATATGATGACCACTAACACCGTCTCAAAAGACACAATCATTTTTATTGAAGAAGAATTGACCCAAGAACAATGGGAAGAACTTTGCAAAAAGAAAGTGGAAGAAATCCGCCGCAAACTTAAAGAAGCACACGCTAACCGCAACTCAACCGCACCTTGGAAAAAATGAACGACAAGCCAACAACCTTTGACCCTTCAAAGCCTTGGGAAGATCAACTCGTTTGTATCTCTCTTGAAAGATGCCTTGAGAATAGTAAAACATGGATTGAAATCCACCGAAAGCAAATTGCAGAAGGCAGAGACAAACAATTTGATCTTGAGGATGAATTAGAAATCTTTAACGCATTAACTCTTGTGCTTTACTATTACAGAGGAAGATAACACTCAATAAAACCCAAAATAACGTTCAATAACACTCAATAACAACCATGACCACGCAAACCACGCCAGAAACCACAACAAACCCGAACGGTTGCGACGAAAACCATTGTTTCTGTGACCGACTCGACGAGTACGGAGACATTAATTGTGTCCTAGACAACCCACCCAAAGATATGTCCATAGAGGGCATTCTGAAGCGTTTAACGGATGCTCTGGACGAGCAAGCCAGACAGATTGAGGCAATCAAATCCACACTAGAACGCAAATGAAAACCGAAACCAGAGAATTAGTCACCACATTGGAGCCTCTATTTTATAGTCTCCTACGAGGGGGAGAAATCCCTCTCCCTTTTCTTTTATGCATTCAAGCCGGAACCCGCCAGCGCATCCATCATACTGACCCTCTGATCATTCCCGCATCCGGTGAGGTGGGCCAGGAAGTCTCCGGGTTGCCAGGGCCTGATAATTGCGTCCCTTCCATTCCAACTGATATCATTCCTCACCATTTCCGGCACTGCATTAAGCATTTCATGCGGCAAAATCTGCACCAATTCCGGTCGATTCTTCCATACCTCGTTCAGCGTGTTCTGTTCCTGATTCGGATCGTTGAGTCGCCGGGATTTTTCGCTCAAGTATAGACCCGACAGATCATTGAGCATTTCATGGCGCGAAAGTATGAAGTTTCCGGTGCTGAAGTATGTCCCATTACTCCACCAATCCCAAGACGCTGCCATAGGGGACTGACCCGACAGCATAGAGGGGAAGGGGATTTCATGGTTCGTGATCATGGAATCGGCATCAATCCAAAGCACAAAGTCGTAAAAGCCCAGACCCGCCAGCGCAATTTCAAATCTCCGAAACCCCAAGTGATCAGTGGAGTTGAAGGATATCACGGACAAATCATACCCATGCCTCTCGCAATAGGCCCGTTTGGAGGGCAGGGAAGCCTCTAGCGTGGATTTCATGAGGCTTGTGGCCCCTGTGATCACGCAGAATTTCATGGGGCTATTTCGGATTTCATTGCTTCTATCTCTTTCGCAAATTCTGGGAAATGCAATTCACTTCCCAATGCCTCTGCAATTTCAATCGCTCGCTCTAATAGCTCACGGAGCCTTGCGACCTCGTTGTCTTTTTCAATGTACGCCTGTTTGCATTTCTGCGCCTTTGAAGCCTCGTCGCGGTAATGCTGATGCCAGTTATTCGCTTCCTCGCGGAGCCTATCATAATCTTGTTCCATTTTTTCCATGCGCTCGGCTTCTATGGGCGAAACAAGCACGAAAGATTTTAAGGTTCCTCGAAGGTTTTCGTTTTCTTCACGGAGCCTTGCGACCTCGTTGTCATTGTTCGTTGTCATTTGTAAATTGTCTGTGCTCGTTGACATACTATCGGTGTGTGGTAATTCGGTTTTACTAGCTTTGAGTAACAGCTCACGGAGCCTTGCGACCTCGTTGGTTTTCTCTTCTGGTTCCTTAGCAGCAAAGAATGTGGTAGTTGAATTGACGGATTGTAATGGTTGCATGGATTGATTCTTACGAATGGTTTCTTGCCCTCGCAGGATTTGGTTAATCTTGTCTTGGATTCCGTACATATCAGTTGATGTCTTCTGGTTTCACTATACGCTTCATAGCGTTGAGCAAATCGCAATGACGCTGGCATACATCTCCATCGTCGAAAGCCGCTTCCATAGGCCAATCAGCAGTTGTTCCAAGGTTCTCATCCATAAAGTCGATATATTCTCGCATGACTTTGCGGAGCCTTGCGATTTCGTTGGTTGCGTCATCAAGTTGCTTTCGGTACTCGACGCAAACGTCGAGGAGTTGATTGCTGGACTCGGTAATGCTGTTGTTGGGGTTCATTTTGTTTTTCCTTTCGGTTCCTCGTCTTTTTGAATCGTGACCTTGAATCTCACATTTCCAGCAACGTGAAACGCAATCACTCCTTCTGGATTCATGTATCCTTTTACGGCTTGGCTCCCCTCGATCTTTAGCCGCTCAATCTGCTTGTTCGCCTCGTTGAAGTCTCCGATTCCAAGAATCGGAACAAGGCCACAGCAAGCAGGAAGAACGTCTTGGTATTTCTCAATGCAAGGGTCAGCGGTAGGCATCCTTTGCGGGGTACTTCCCTTCAAGCACCAACGCTGTACGTTAAATAGGGAGAAGAATTTCTCTCCCTGCGTGTATCCATAGCCACGCTGAATGCCACTGCCCCACCACTCTCCGAAGTGGGAGCCTACGCCTAGCTCCATCAGGGAGTCTTTATGGGCGTATGCCCACTTAGCGAATCCGTGGTTGTCGTTATCAGGAGTTATCCAGCGAGAGCGAGACCCCACTAGGAATTGACCATCTTCAGTGATGCGTATCTGAGCATTAGTTCCATCTATCTTCTCGGTGACGATGACTTGGCGATTAAGCCGTGCAATCTTAGGGAAGCCTATGAAGTTGAGTTCTTTATTTAGCGTTTCCATTTTGGTGGTGTCGGGGTTCATTTGTTAAAAATATGGTTGCGTTTTATTAACAGATCACTCTGTTGTTCATAGTTTCTTGATCGTTTGCCTAATCCAACTCACCGGGATATCCGATTGCCCTCGATTCATCCCTCGCAGGTCAAAGAATCGGTCACAAGCTGCCCCCACTGAACTGGAAAGATTGAGGAGGTAGTCATCCCAATCATCGTCGGTCTTGCGGGTTTCAACGTGCTTATGCTCATTCCACGGCACATAATTAAGATTTTTTCCCACTTTTCTTATCCTTTTTCTTGAAGATTTGGTCGTAGTTAGCTCTGTATGAGGCAGATGCGGCTCCGGTGCGGTTGGGGTTTCCTGCCTCAATCCGGCGTTGCATCTCGCTCATTCTCGGAGAGAGCTTTCCGTATTCAACTTTGCTCATTTTCTGGTTATTTCTGAACCGCAATCGGGGCATTGATAATACACGGTGCGGTCAAGTTCTTGACTATAAATCCCGATAAGCCTGGAGAAGTGCTTCTTCCCGCCGAAATGGTGCTGGTCAGCTTCGGGGATGGGTTTCCCCTGCCAATCAGCACCGCATTTTGGGCAGAAACGATTTGAATTCCTTTTGAAGATGCGGTCATAGTTCTTGCTCCATTTCTTCTGATCCACTTTCCGGGGAGTGTCGCCCTTCCCTGCGCTCATTCCACCACGATCAGATTTGGCTTCTTTGGCTCGTTGAACACGGAAGCAAGAAACTCGTCAATGTCGCACACAATGCACTTGGCCCCCTCCTGATGGGTGGAAGGATCATGCGGCTCGTCAAGTCCGGCAACCAATAGGTTCTTCACCCCATCCAGCAGCGTGTAGGCTTGGTATGAATGGGAGAATAGCTTTGCCCAGCGGATAGCTTCAGCGGGGGAGCAGAGGCCGGAGATCTGGGTCAGTTCCCTGCCTTTGGCATCTATGACTCGATCTGCATCGGCAAAGATTGGGAATTCAAATTCAATGGGGTCGGTGTTGTGGATCATGGTATTTTACTCAGCAAGGTGAGTGATTGGGTTGATGGTGATTGGTCGGGTGAGTTCTTCCATTTCGGCTTTCCACCTAGCGTGGCGTAGCTCCTGTGCCATTTGGCGTTGGATTGCCAACTGCTGCTGGGCGATTGCCAGCTGAGCGGCTTGGTATCCAGGTTGCGTGGCGGGGATGATGTAGGGGTATTGGGTGGCATCCTGAGCGGATGCAGTGCCGATTAGGGTTAGTAGGGCTAGTTTTTTCATTTTTGATAGTGGTTGAGTATGGGTCTGATTGTGTCGGCAATCTCTTTGGTCTTGCCGTGCGAGTTGAGGCTATTGATTTCCTTTAAAGTATCAAGCATCATTTCAAGCTCTGCCCGGAGATTGTTGATCTCGTCCTCCTCATCCATCATCAAGCGTGATGGAGTAGGGCCAAAGTTAATTTGTCCCACTTGCATCTTCATTCTTGAGTTTTTGGAGTTCAATCTCCTTCTTGGTTTCAATGAGAGAGATGCGGTTGAGCATCATCACGCATTCCGTTTGGTGATCCCTGTAGTAGAGGGCAATGGCTTTCTCGGTCTTCCTACGAGCTTCCTCGGCAACCAGGTAGAATCCTAGTGCGTAGGAGAGAATCAGGCCGATAGCTCCGGTGATTATGACAAGGGTCATCATAGGAATTTGTCCTCAATCTCCTCCACATCCACTTCCCTCCCGCATTTGGGACACTCCTCCGGCTCCGTGTAGGCTCCATGCCCCTGTTCGGCATCTTCATAAGTTCCGTGCATACCTCGATCTGGTTGTGCAGGGTACAGGCGAACTTCAAACTCATGCTCGCATTCGTCATCATGACAGGTGTAGTTGAATTTCATTGTAAAAAGAATGCGGCGGGTGTTCGACAAAAGAGGAAGAATGATAACCCCTCGGTTTGCAGATCTCCTGCAACTCCTATGCCCACCGCAAAAGATTAGGATTTTCTTGATTTGGTTCCGCTGCATTTCCATTTTGCCCTAGATAGGCGCAATGGAGAGTTAGGGTTCTTCGCTGCTGCTGGATGATCTTTCATCTGTCCGGCACTACGGGCGCAATAGGCATCTCCCTTGGATGTTCCTGGCTTGATGGTAGCTCCCTTCTGACCATACCTCACGGTCTTCTCACGCCCCGTCTTTGGGTTGGTGACTTTCTTGGAGAATTTCTTTTCCATGATTAGAAAGGGATCTCCTCGGAATCGTGGCCTTTGTATGGAGCCTTGGCCTGATTGTAGTTGCCCTGAGTCTTTGGACGGGGCTTATCCAGCTTGAAGGAAAGGAAAGGCTTTCCTGCCTTGCTGGTCTTCTCCCAGACTGCGATCTCGTATTCCTTGCCCTCCACGTTGATTGGGCCAGCCCACTTGGGGGCTTTTGGGTTGGCATTGTCCTTGAGGAATGCCGCTCCACTATTGGTGTTGTCGTATTGGTTGCTCATTGGTTGTTGGTTGTTTCCCTTGGGTCAAACCGAAGATACTCCGGCCTAAACTCCATCGGGAAGGAAGCTCTACTACAGTTTCGTGCCAATCGGATGTCAAGAAAATATCCATGCTCTTCGTCATTGCGGATGATCAGCATCAGGTCTGTGTCATGCTCGATTGCCCTTGACTCTCTTGATGCACCCTCCGCATTGAGTTGGGTGAGGGCAATGATGGTCACTTGTAATTCTTTAGCCACCAACTTCAAACATCTACTCACGTCTGCAATCTGCCTCTCCCGGCTATCCTTTGGGTTGGATGGGGTGGTGAGTTGTATGTAGTCGTAGATGATCACCTTCACTCCGTGCGTGGCAACCATTCGACGAGCGGCAGCCATGATCTGCATGGGGTTGATGGATGATTCATCCCTGATCCAGATGGGTAGTTTGGATGCTTGTGTGACTCCAAAGTTGATTTTATCCATGTCTCCCTTGGTCGGGCTTTTGCTCAACACGGTGATGTCGGTTCCGGTGATGGAACTCACCATTCTGTCAACCAGTTCCCCGCTGCTCATTTCAAGGCTGAAGATCCCCACGGGGTTTCCTGCATCGGCAGTGCGTTGGGCTATATTGAGAGCCAATGCGGTCTTGCCCCCCTTGGTTGGCGCACCAATGATGATGAGTTGCCCAGGGCGCATTCCTCCCGTGTGGTCATCAAGAGGCTTGATGCCAAAGGTGAGGCCCATGAGCTTCCCCTTGTTCTTGACCATTTCCTCGTATTGATCAATCCGGCGCATTGCCGCCTCTCCAATGGACTCAATCCTAGACCCTGACTCCGCATCGGCAGCGATAGCCACCAATGCCTTCTGGATGGTTTCGGATAGCTCCCCGCTCACCACTGGATTTTTAGCACTATCAATAATCCTTTCTGCACCTGCAATAGCGAGACGTGCTGTGTGATAATGTCGAATAATTGAGAAATACTCTTCATGGTTCATGCTTGTGGGCACGAATGAGTATATCGTCGCCACTTCCGCTGGGCCACCAGCATCGTCCATCAGGTTGTTTTTCTCCAGCCACTCGCTGGCAGTAACCAAATCTGCCCCCTGACCCTCCTTCCAGAGGGCTAGGATGGCCTTAAAAATAGCTTTGGTGGATCGGGTGCTGAATAGCCCTTCCTTGAGATGATCGGCGTGTATATCAAGTATAGAGGGGTTCTGTAAGGCACTTGATAAGAATGCCTTCTCTGCGTCTAAAGAGGATGGGGTCATGCCTTCTTCTTCCTTTTCGGCTCCGGCTTGGCAGCTTGCATGGCCCAATAGAGATCCACTTGCTTTTGGAAAACAAACCATTCCTTGGAAAGATCCTCCCTCCATACCACTTCAAAGTCTCCCTCCTCCTCCTTACCAATCCTAACGATGGCATGGGAAGTGATCGGGGCTTGCTTGTTGTTGGCCTCCCACAACCAAGAATACCCTGCCGCTTGCCGCCAGTAGCTCTCCGAAATCTTCTTGCTGGTCTTGAAATCCAACAACACATGATCCCCATTCTTGCGTTTGGCGATCAGGTCAATTGTTCCTCCGTAGCGATAGAGTTCGTTCACCAACTGAATTTCAGTGGCGACCACTTCAAGGTCTTCACCTTCCCACCAATCCAAGAACTTGGAATAGCAGACCAATGCCTTGTCCCGCTCCTCCTGGGTGTAGTCATCCAGATCTGCCACTTGACCATTGAGCATACATTCAATGTAGAAATGTGCGAGGGTTCCGATATCGGCTGCCCTGTCCCGCTCCTTCCGGTAGTCCTTGCCCTCCCTGCCAAGGTTCCATGCCCAGTGAATGAGTGCCCCTGCATCATCCCCGATCTTGCAGATTGTGGAGCCTCCGGGCACTTGAGTGCCATCGGATAGGTGATATTTTTGGTGAGGTGCATTACGCACCAGTTTTACTTTTTTCATTTTTTGTGAGGGCTGGTTGTAGCCACTTCCTCACCGATAGTCAGACTCCAATTCGTTATCAAGAACAAACTTCTCCCAATCGTCATCATTGGATGACCACGGCCCCATTGAGCTTGACAATCCGTAATTTGTCACCATCACCTCCACAAGCAGCGCCAATGCGTCTGCTCGGTCGGGAGAGTTTCCTTTCGTGCGCTTCTTCAAGTCCTTCTTGCTCTCCAATAACGTGCGTTCATTTCGTAGCGTGTAGATGCGAGCGCAAAGCTCCCTTGCCGTTTGATCATCCAATCCCCTCATCCTTCCTGCCATGATGATTGACCTAATCTGTCCCCACAACTGACTCACTCGATTCGCATACACTTGCTTTGCTGGTCTTTCATCCTCAATGGATATCGGAGCGTCCGTGGCTCCACCTCCGAAACTTACCCGGATAAAATTGTTCTTCCACCTTTGGGAAATGATGTCGGCAATTCCTGCTCCCGCTCCGGTGGCATCAATGGCAAAATCCTCCGGCTGGATATTCCTTCTGGTGAGTTCTGCAATAGTCTGGTCTGCCACTTGGTAGAATAGCGGATAGGTTTCGGAATCAGTCAGAGACAAGCGCACGATATCCCCGCATTCAATCATGAGATCCCCATCCGCTGCCTCACCCACTTTACCGAATCGCAAGATACAATCATCACCGTCGCTAGTGAATGCAGGGTCTAATGCCGCTATGTGCTTGATCCCCCCTCCTGCCCACGTTGCCTTCTCTCTTGCCCTTCCCTCATTGATCATTGCCTGATCCAAGATGGAGTTCCTAGCTCCTGACTTGCTCCACATCCCCCTCACATACGAGTTCCATTCCAGACTTCCTTCTCCAAAGTTCTTCTTGATTGTGTCAATGTTCTCTTGAGCGAATAGGTAGGGATAGATAAGGCGACCCGCCTTCACGTTCGGTGATTTCAGCCCATCGTATCTCACACATACTCCGGTCTTGGTTTCCCAATACTCGTCATCATCGTTCAATGATCCCCATCCCATCTTGGGTTCGCAAAACAACCCATGAGAGTCAAACTGGGAAGAAGCGTTGGCAATCGCCACAAAGTGATAGAAGTCCGTTCCCACTTGAAGGTTTGCCCTAGCAGAGAACACAGCAGGGTTGGTCTGTGCCGCTTCATCCACGGCAATGATCATTCTGGGAATATGCACCCCCTGGAGTTTTCCCACCGCTTGCTCCACTGCCCCTGAGTCCACGGCAAGGGCAATGATTGCCGCTCGATCATCCCCTTTCTGGAACTGGATCTTGGTCTGGGAATCCACGATGTTGAGGCCAAACGCCGGATACACCGGACGCACGAACTTCATCATCTCTGCCCAGATTCGTCCTCGGAGAGATGGCACTGTGGTGGAGGTTAGGGCCACCCGTGTGCCCATAGGACAAGCCAGAAACTCAATGAGGGAGAGCAGGGTGAAGGTGAAGGTCTTTCCAGCAGCGGCACATCCGGTAACTCCGATCTCGTCGTAGTTCGTCCATGCCCACAGGGAAAGCTCATTCCATTCATTCCATGACCGCATCACGTCAGGCCAGAGCATAGCGATAACGTGTTTGATGTGTTGACCCCGGCTCAAGCCACTGAATCGGCTTGGGTCAGGGTTTTTCACCATGAGCAACTCTATCTCAAGTTGCGATACCTTTGGGAACTTGGATAAATCCAGCCCGTAGGTTTGGAGCTTCACTTATCGGAAATAATTGCGGATAGAATCCACGGCAGTCTTTGGCTTGCCCCTCACTTCTCCCTCGTCGGAAGATCCCCTCCTCACGGAAGGAGCAACTGCGGCATCTTTAGCTGCCCTTGCTTTATACTTGGCAAGCTCTGCCTTGAGTTGTGCATTCTCGGCAACTGCATCCTTTGCAATCACGGCAAGGAAGGGAGCAACCATCATGTCGTTCTCGGAAGCTGTGGCGTGGATGATGCTCTTAGCCGCCGCAATCCTCTGGTCAACTTGGGCATTGTGATCATCGTCATCCCCCTTACGGAAGAAGTCGGACTTGGAAGCGAGATGCTGGGCCACTCGATCAAAGTTGCGGTTGATCTTTTCGGTGGTGGCCTGACGGGATTTTTCATCCTCCTGCACCAACACGGAAGCAGTTTCACGGTGGTTCAACACTGCTTGCTCCAAAGCTCCCCTGCGGGAGTCGGCCTCATTGATCAAGGAAAGGAATTGGGCAGATGCCGCTCCTCCCCCAAAGTTCTCGTCAATGAACTCAATGCGCTCCTTGCCTTTCAGCGAGAGAGCTTTCTCTGCCAGCGAAGAGTCGGCGGCAAAGTCCTTGGCCCACTCGGTAGCCCTTGTGATGGCATCCTGGTATGGGGCGGCAAACTTCTCTTGGAACTTGGGACTACGCTCAAATGCCGTGCGCTCAAGCTCTGCCTCCAGCGCCTCTGCCCTCTTCTGGTATTCAGCAAGCCTCTCATCACGGGTCTTGATTTCAAACTCCGCTGCCTCTGCCTTCTTGCGAAGCTCCGCAAGGTTGTCCTCCTTGCTCTTCTTGGCCTTGGGTTGCTCAACAACTGCCTCCGGTTCCTTGGTCAGATCCAGATCGGAAAGGTCAAACTCTTTGTCCAAGTTGGCTTTGCTTGCCTTTTTGGTCTCTTCCTTTGGCTCATCTTCAATAGGGCCAGTGTTCTTTTTGTCCTCAAGGGCATTGAGGAAATCACTCACGCTCGTCTCTGGAACGATGTCTAGCCCACCAGGGGTGGGAACCACCTCCTTGGTAGAGGCACTCTCTGGAAGCTCGGAGAGAGCTTTGTAATCCACCTTGTCAAACTTGGGGCGGGTCTTGAACTGTTTCTCCAATTGCGATAGATCGCCGGGGCGTTCTGCTGGTGATACGGGTGTGGGGTCTGCTGCTACTGTGGTGGTGTTGTTGTCCATATGAAATTAGTTGGTGTAGGTGGGTTCAATATTCACAAGTTCCTCCGGCACTTCAGAGAGGATGTGGAGGTCTGCAATGATGGAGGCTCGACCGGAATCATAACCGAAAAGCACATGAGCGTTGTTTGCTTGCTGGATGAGTCCAGCCCTATTGCCAAGGGTTTTTGCCATGCTCAAGTTGTCCACGACTGATAAGGCGTGTTTCACAACCGGATTATCTAGGATCTTCTTTAGCTCAATTGCCAGATCCACGTTCTGTCTCCATTCTGATAATGTCATTAGTCTAATAGGTCTGCTTGTTTTGGTAGTTCTTCATCGGAAAAGATGATGCCATTTTCCTCGGCATTCTCAATCTCTTTCAGTGCGGCAGGAAGAGCATCAGTATTGACCTTGATATCAAATCCTTTCACTCCCTCTGCGTGTTCTTGGCAAGCCTTTATAGCTTCTTCCATCGTGTCTCCAATGCCAATGCAATCTCCAATCTCGCACATCCTCACCCCAGTAGTGGGAACGATGTAGGTCATGCCGTCAACCACACAGGCATTGCGCCACTTGACCCAGCGTGAGGACTCGTCCGAAACGCTCACTGGACACCACCTCTCTTCTGCAAAGGCACTCTTGATCACCGCAAGTGCCCCATACTTGGCCCTCCATACTGGATCTACCAGCACTCCATTGGCTCCGGCTTCCACGATCTCCCCCACGTTATCAATCATCTCCCACAGGAGGGCTGAAGGAGGAGCAGGGCATCGAGTGGTGAGATCAATAAGGTATGGAGTGCCCTCGTCGGTGACACGGATCTCAGTGCTGAACCATTGACGATACTTGGCCTCTTCTAGGAATGGAGTGAGCTTTTCATTCACCACTCTCACAGGATCAGACAAATCCGAATAGTCTCTCACTGCCCCAACGTATCCGCAGTCCTTCACCTCCACGCCAGTTAAGCAAGTGGATGGGAACTTACCATCAATGCAATATCCGTCATATCCGGCTTCCACCACGGACTCCACCATATGCTCCACCACAAACGAAAACACATTGCAGAGGCCCCCCAAGGCATCCCACAACTCATTCACCCTCTGCTGCGAATGCTCCCATGATGGGGAGGAGAAGGTTTCCGCTACTCCCCTAAAGCCACTGATTTTGACGAACACGTTTTCATTCTCTTCAAGATACTTACGCAGTGCTGGCATTCCGGTCACAAGGGCAGTTTTACCTACTGGCAACCCTAGCTCCCTCATGGTTTCCTTTGCCCTCCACCTCTGCACTTCCAGCTTCTCTCCAAGTCCTGCCGCCCATACTGGGATACCAAGGGAGCGTATATGCTCTGCCAGATACATGAATCCCACATCAGGGATCACAACGAAGTCCACGTCTAGGTTCTCCTCCCAGTTGTTGACTCGCTCAATGCCATCAAGCCCCTCGCCAATGAATGCAGGGCCAGGGATAGGGAATGACCTATCAGCATAAGGCACGAAGTATCTCACCTCATGATCTTCAGCTAGACGCTGGGCAAATGCCGTGAACAATCCATGATCAATAACGAGGCACTTACTCATTGTGAATTTCCTCCGCTTGCATATCTCTGATGGTATGGATCAAGTTTTTATGGGCTAAAGCAATCTCTGAATCCTTCCCATGAAAGGTGCGGTGATAGATATATCGCTCGTAGATGAGGGACACTATCTGTTCGGTGGCCTCAATCTTTCCTTGTTCGTATTGGTTATGACAATCCATTGTATGTGGATAGTATTTCTTTTGCCCATGCAATTTTATCAGCAATCCTTTGACCACAAGGATGAGAGTGAGACCAAAGCTCAAGGTTTTCAATTCTATTATCTGCTTTCATTCCGTTCTTATGATGAACAGTTTCTTTTGGAAGTAAAGATCTTTTTAAAGATTTTTCCATTACTACAATATGCTCATAAACAAATCCAGATTTGTCGGATCTGTGATGATTTCTATCGTGTATTTTAACATATCCACCGGCAATCCTTGGTTTTAACGATCCATTGATTGATGTTTTCTTTTTCCCCGAAATTGTTTTGTATGCTCTTTTTTTAGCTGCTTCTGAAGCGATGCATCCACAAGATTTAGTGTGCCCGCTTTTAAGATGCCCGGATGAAACAATGGTTTTATTTCCGCATTGGCACTCACAATTCCAAAAAGCAATTCCATTTTTTGTTTTATTGAAATCTCTTACTAAGAGTTTTCCAAATTGCAAATTTGATAAATACTCTCGTTGTGGTTTTCTTTTTAGGCAACCACATGATTTTGCATGACCGCAACGCAGGTTGTTTCCAGTGTGAGTTGATCTATTCCCGCATTCACAAATGCAATCCCATTTTAGATGTCGATTGTTTTGCAATTCCGAAAGTTTTTCAACAGTCAGCATGCCAAATCTTTCACCTACCAGATTTTTCTTCTTCATACATCTTGATTTTTGTCTCCAAGTAAAAGATAGCTTTTCTTAAATCTTCGATTGGCTTTCCTTTCTTGTCGTGTCTCCAGATGTATTTAATCGCATTGCCGATACAAAAGCAACAATGTTTTGTGATTTGTATTGCCTCAATTCCGCTAGGGTGGGAATTGTAATGAGACGGGTGATTAACGGGGTCATTACTCCCGCTTTCGGTTTTCATTTTGGTTTTTTGGTTTGTTTAGGGAGCTATGCTGGAATACTTGCTAGCCAGCTTAACTTTGTCAATCATCAATTTTTGAGCCGTCTTGCGATCTTGCAATTGCATTTGGTGCATGGCCTTGGCCTGTTTAATCTGTGCGTCATTCTGGAACTTGGCTCGATCTAGCATGATCTTGTTCTGTGCCACTGCCATCTTGGGATCAGGTTGCCCTTGTCCCTGTTGTGCCTGGGCTTGCTCCTGCTCGTTGATCTGCTCTGATAGCTTGCCCAACTGATCGGCAATCTTCATCAACTCACTCGTCTGTTGATTGAGATTCTCAAACTGCTCTTTCCGGGTAGGATCTTCCTCAAGGAATTTGAGGTGGGTGAGGATGTGAGGAATAACTGCTTGCATCGTCTGGAATGCCTGACGAGGATCTTGCTGTTTCTGCTGGACTTGCTCCACGATCCCTCCTGCGAACTGGAGATGCACTGAAAGGTGAACGAAGTGATTCTGGTCGGGATCAATCAGCACTTGGCCTCCGGTGACGAACGCATTGTTCTCAAGACTTGCCACCGATAGCGCCTGACCATCTGGCTTCTCCTCTTCTGGAATACCGAAAGTATCCACTCCATTCTGTCCGGCAATAGCGGCAATGTTGGCATTGATGACTCGCTTGCGATTGGATTCCGGTAGCTGGGGAAGATATTCTTGGATCATCTTCATTGCCGTCATACGAGCGGCAGAAGATCCCTGACCAATGGATCGAGTGGCCTTGACTGAATCAATGTCCAGCATGGCAGCTTTAGGAACTCCTCTGGCAATACAGTTGTTCTGGAACTCAATGATTTGTGCCCCTCCATGATCTTCCACCAACACGTTGAAGTTGGTAGCCCTCTTGTAAACCTCCCGGTAATGCACATCCAGAGCTTGAAGATAAATCTCTGCACGGGTGTTGGTGAGTCGGGACTTCTCGCCAATCTCTGCCTCAACTTCCTTATTTCCCTTCTTTCGCCCACCAGCAACGGAAGGCATGAATGACCCAATGTCATCTGACTCCTGTCCTTGGAACATCTGGGCAACTTGCATGGCCCCATTCAACTTGGAGGTTGTGCCCACTTGGACAAAGTTCATGCCAGGGGGAAGGATTCGATAAGGCCCGATCTGGACTGTCTTGAGGGATTCAGCATCCTTGGCAGACTGCGGCTGAATCATCACCGCACTATCAACGATCACTCCCTCAAGGAGAGCATTGTTGATGCGATCCATAGCTTGAGCATACTTGAACACCTTCTGACCAAGCCCTCTCACCCCGTGGTAGAAGCCATTGCCCACTCCATTCAAAAACACCGTGAAGGCATTGGAGAACGACTTGTAGCAGGACTCACGGGCACACAACCACTCCGTGGAATTCAACCGATCAAAAACATAGTGGGAGATACGACCATCGTACTCCTTCACATACATATGGGCCACCTTGATGATCTTGCTCTTGGCATAAGAATAGTAGAGGGAGTTGTTCTTGAACTCTTTTTGATACCACTCCCAAGGGCGACGTTGATCTTGCTCGTCAATCCGGGCTTGCATGATGGCCTCCTTGCACTCCTCCACATCCCAGCCACCCCGCTCTGCTGCCTCTGCATCATCAATGTAGCGGTAGAGTTCTTCCGTATACATCTCGTCCAGAACGTAGCAAAACTCCCAGTTCTGCCAATCAACTGATGCGCCCTTTGGCACGATCAACTGCCAAGGCTCCACGGCCTTTGCTCTGAAGTCCATAGCATCGGGCCAGAACATACAAGCCTGACCATGAATCACCAACTGCTTGTGGCAAACCTGATGCTCTTGGATAAACTTGGGGTTGGTTTTATCCAACAAGGTGTGGAACTCGTCGGAGATAATCCGGCTCCATTCCTCCCTCTTCCCCATATCTTTGCCATATTTGGTACGGATCGTGGCGTAGTTTCCCACGGAAGTGAGGATGTCAAAATAGGGAATAACTGCTGCCTCAACTTTGGCTTCAGCATGACCCCAGTTCACATTGATCCTATCCCCCTGACCCATCTCCTTGAGTTGGGTATCATTAAATGGAGCATTTCCATCAATCTGACCCTGCACTTGGGAGCGTCGATAAGAGGCGATCTGATCATCGTCAATCAGCATGAACAACATGGCCCTCGCATTGGAAGCACTCTTAATCCTAGTTTTAGGAACCTCTGGACTTTCGTCCACGTCCAGATCAAGAAGTCCGTAGGGTTGGTTTGTGTTCATATATGGAGTTTAGAGGCAGCTTCCGATAGGTCATCATTTCTCATCCAACACCAATCGGGACGCTTGTTAGTTGTCTCTAATTTCTCACCGGATAGCAAGAGGTTTTTCTTGACATGGACAATGGCATCATTCCTGCAACCACATATCCCACAGTTCTGTAGGGCATAATCAAGGGATGTTTTTCTCTGTCCACGGATCTCCCCAACCATATCTAATATCACCCTAGCTCCTCCACAACCCATGCAAAATTGAGACTTTTGATTGTAATAACAACGAGAGCAAATCTTGGCCCTCTCTTCTGCTTCTGACTCATCCACAAACACTTCCTCTCCGGTGGCGGCAGATTTGGCAATTGCTGCCAAGCTCTTTACCCCCTTTAGGATGTTGTCAAAGGAGAGAATTGAATCGTTGCCCTCGTATTGTTTGCCATCAGAATAATAGCACCATCCCTCTGGAAGCTGGCGGCAAAGCTGATCCATAACCAACTCCCTCCAGTTATCGGGAAGAGTGATGTTGTTGTCCTTATAGTGTCGTTCCACCTTTTCATAAAGCTCATTGATGGTGAAGAGTCCCCCGATATGGTAGCCCGTCTCCGGTACTGTGAAGCGGTAATTGCCGGGAGGCACTTGGTCATTTCTGGATATTTGAAGTAGGCTCATGTTAGTCGGCAGTTGATTTCGTCTTTAAGTCTCCGGTTCTCTTCCCGAAGCTCCTTGATTGTGTCTTCATTTCGATCATGGGCATACCACCCAGCAAGGAATGCCATGCTCAAGTAGTCACGATGCCCGTCAGCATTCCCGTGGTTGCGGCTATAGGTTCTCACCCCAATCGTGTTGAACCACTCTTCAAAGAAGTCCACGCTATTCATCTTCTTCATCTTCATACCAAGGAACCTCCTCCCCCATGTCCGGCAGACTGCTCTTTGGAAAAGATATCGTGAATTTGAGAGATAAGCTCACCTGTGGTATCAACATACTCTTCTGAAACAAATGGCATTGAAGCATGGATTGTTTCATGTGCCAGCACAGACAAGAGACTGCGAGTGCATCCACGATGGATGACGATACGCCTTCTTTCGTAATCACATATCCCATCATTGATTTTTCCATTGGTGAAGCCTGGATGTCCATAACCTACCTTCCATTTATCACCATTAATCTCTAGCTGTCCAAGTGATTTGAACTTCATCGTTGGGGGAAGTTGATCATGATTGCTATGGCTCCAGCCACGCAAGCAATGACAATCAGTTCATTGAGTCCGGGGTTCATTTCTTGGATTTAGGCAAGATCATCCCTGTGCGTTGAACGAAGTACCCATTGTCCTTGGTGATCACTTGGTAGGGGATATTCCCCCGCTTCATGTCATTCACCACAGTCTCAAGCCAAACCATGTGGTTTTCCACGGCAGGATTGTAAGGGCCAGCCAAATCAACATACTCTTCTACAATGTGTGAGTCTGAATTTTGTTTTTTCATTTGATTCGATAATGTGGGGTTGGGTAAAGCCCTCTGGTTCCGGTTTGAACCCGAAACTTTTTTGTTTCTGCAAGTCCGGCCTCAAGAAGCCTGTTGAGCCTTGATTGAGTTTCGCAGCTTTTAACATTCCATTTCTTCTCGTACTGAGATCTGGTAAAGAATCCTTCTTCTGGGATTTCCTCCTCTTTCTTTTGAAGCTGAACGATCAGTTCAGACCAATCATTGCCTTTCATAGCGGCATCCTCCATTCCTTTTCAAACTCTCCCCTGGCACACAACCACACGGCACTATCCTTTGGCCCGATCTCCCCAAAGGCTAATCCCTGTCTCCATCCAAGGGTTGCTCTCCGTGCCTTTGCATAATCCATTTCACCTCTGCGAGTAAGCGTACCGACGCAGTATCCGGTGCTTTCCTTGAGGGTGCGTCCTTCCCCCATAGAGCTACGATGCGTGTGCCCAAATATGACCTTACCTCCATACATTTCTGCCATATCCCTTGCAGAATTTTCGTTATATATCGTACCATGTGTGAAGGTCACATCACCAACCACATACCTCTGATAAACTCCAGCATACGGAATCCTTCTACAACCAATCTTGACGAAAGCCTCGTCAATGAAGTTGGTGGCTTGATGCGCTGCGTATGCGACAAGTGCGTTATTTGAATTGAGCAGTCGGGGTATTCTGTCTTCATGGTTTCCATCCAGCACATGAGTTGGCCGTAATTTTTGCAGGAATGCAATCCCGCCATCAATGTCTGGGGCAACTGGCTCCGATTCATCCGAAGTTCCAGCCGCACCTGATCGAAAGGCAGTAGTATCACACCAGTCCCCCAGATGGACACAGATTGATGGTGACCACCTATCACGGAACGAAAGCACTGCATCAATCGCAGAGGGATCTGCGTACTTGCCGTGCGAACAAGAAACTGCCAGAAATTTCTCATATTTGGTTCCGATATGGGGGGCTTGCGCCCCCCTTGTCCCAGACTTACGCTTTTTCATCGGAGGTTATGTTTGCTGATGCACCCGTGGTGGGAGCCAAGCTAACCAGTTCCCACTTGGAAGGGTCTTTCTTGCCCGGAGCAACCCCTGCATCCACCTTACCAAGAGAAAGCTCTTGGGCCAGCGTGAAGAGTTTCTCGTCAAAGGTGAGGGCTTCCGCTTTCCCGTCAAACTGAACGGAGTAAAGTACCCACTTCTTTGCGGCTCCATCCTTGGACTTTGCCGCCACCCTCACATCCGTGATCTCCACGTTGCGCCAGGTAGAGGACGCTTCCTGTGCCGGACGAGGAGCTTCCTGTTTCTTGTCCATCACCTTTGCAATAGCCGGACGATCTGGCTCACTAGATTGAATGTTGTTCTGAATGGTGATGCGCTTGGCCTCCTGCTTTCCAAGACCGGAACCAGCATTGCCATCATCGTCATCCTCCGTGGCTAGACCCAACACTGCTGCAAGGGCATAGCGTCGAGCGTAGGTGATAGCACTCCCCACTCCTTGAGGAGACTGATCCTTAAGGGGAAGCAGAAGCTCTGAATCCTCCAAGTGTCCGGCCTTATGAGTGATGATCGTCACCACTCCTGCAAGACCATCCCTATACACCGGGGTCTGCTGGATTGCCAAACCATGCTTTGCCAGCACCGGACGGGTTGCGTCCACGATTGCGTCCAAGGGAGCGTACTTGCTTTTGAAGTACGGATTGGATGCCGTTTTAGCCACATTGGAAAGCTCACCAATAGCGGCAACAAGTGCCGCCGCATACTGGGCTTGGATGGTTGGTTCGCTCATTTCTTGAACAGAATAGCGGTGATCGTTCCGATACCCAGAAGGATATTGACCAGAACTATGATTGTGGCAGAGAGAATCTTGGCCTCAAGCTGAAAGATTTTCTCACTAATTTCATGATCCCACACGATACGAAACGTGTGATCGTTATCCTCTTTCTTGCAGGGTTTCTTACAGGGTGTTTTCTTTTCCATTGTTGTTTGTGTTTTTTGTTTATCCTCTATCGTCAACTTCCACTGTGGAATCGTCGATATAGGAAATTGCTTCATCCAGGGTGTTGCGGAGATGCTCAAGAGTCTCAAGCAGTATCTCCACCTTTTCCTCCGGGCTTAAAGGTGCTGATGCGGCAATCATTAGTAAAGTCGTGTAACAATGATGTAGCCCTCCACAATTGCAACAAGAAGGGCAGAGCAAGCAATGGATGCAACAATCGTCACTCGCTCATTGAGTGCCTTGTATTCCCAATGATGATCAGTCACTTCATGAGAAATCGCATCAACACGATTCTTGAGGGCAATCAATCTTCCGTTGGCACTCAACGGCACGTTCGTTTTAGGGGATTTGGATTTGGTTGTCATGGCGGGGTGAGAATGGAATGGGGATTATTGGGTTGCAAGAAAAAATAAAAATATTTCCATACCCTTGATTTAGGCTTGACATGGGTTGGGCAGAATCCCCTTATGTATCCCCTATCGCCTCCTGCGGAGAGCTATGCCAATCCAGCTACCTCCCTCAAGTCTTCAGTGCGAGCCAACCATCCTTTTAAATATTTTTTTGATGATGGTCTAGATTCTGCCAATGCTCTGTAAAACTCTTCTTGAATATCCAAAAATTTAGAAGCATCAACTCCAGACCTAGATTTTATCTTGGTTGCACGACCAACGCCACAGTTCACGCAGCAGTTGAAATACACCCAATCAAACTGCGGTGCGTACTCGTTGCAATGTAGATTGCAGTATTCAGTCCAGTAGATTCCGGCAGCTTGATCGGCAGTCAGATTCTTGATGTCAACGTGAGGGTGAGAGCGTTGATCTATCCCGAACTTGGTAGCTCCTCCTGGGTCATCCGGGTCATTTTCAAACGTGGTTCCCTCCCATTTGAATATCCAAGGTATGATCTCATTCTTGAACCTATCGGTCATTGGAATCAAAATATCGAGGCTTCACCACACGCTCGTTCACTTCCTCCGGTAGAGCTTGGTTTGATTCAATCTTCTCGTCCTGATCAATGTGCTGAAGTGCGGAGATTGCTTTCCAATCCATAGCGGCTGTGCCAGTAATCAATGTTGTAACTAAAGCACCAAAAAAAAGAACGACTAGATTGGCTAATTCTACAACCTCTTTAGCCTGTTCAGAATGAGACAAAATAAGAAAAGCAGAAACAGCAAATACAATAAGCACAGAACAAGCGGCAATAAGTGCGTAAATCGCTTTTTTGCTATCCAATGGCTTTTGTATGAGCTTTGACTCAATTATGTTTTGTCTTGTATTTTTCAAGGTATTTTACTGCCTTTAACAGCAATTCAGTAGAATCTTTCATGTGTCCTATTGTTGTATTGCAAGCGTGGCAAAGCAACCCTCTTACTTTTTGTGTAGCATGGCAATGATCTACAGACAATGAAGGTTTTGTTTTGCATTTCTGATTACATATTTCACAAACTCCATTTTGCTGTTTAAGCATTTGTTCATATATTTCTAGCGATATGCCATATCTGCATTTCAGAACCGAGTTTTTGTTTACTCGTTTCTTTTTTTCTGGGTTTTGTTTTCCCCATTTTAACCTGCTATCTTGGTATTTAATTGGGTTTTCTTTATATCTTTTTTTTGAACGTGTTTTATCTTTAGCTCGTTCTTTATTTAATTGTTCTACGCTTGACCAAATTTCACCATTTGGTGCTTTTGGGTGAAATCTCAAAAAGACCTTACCATCTTCTCTGTGATCTCCGCGCTTTGGCTTTACAGAAGAAAACGCCATGACGTTTTAATCCCAATGTAGCCAATTACGGCAAGAACGCTGACAATGGCAATGGAACGCCACACCCACAACTCACGCAATGCCTTGGTTTGTTTGGAGTGCCAGTATTCTGCCTTGGCTAGAGCGTCATTCTTCTCCTCGATGGAGGTATTGAGAAGATCAGTTTGTTTGGTTACGTTCGCTTTGTATTCGTCCAATGCCATCTGCACATCCTCTAGGTTGCCCTGTATCTCCTTAACGGCTGGCTTAAGCTCTGCCGGAGCCTTTGATTGAAGATTGCTGGCAGTTGCCTGTGCTTTTGATACTGCCGTGTATGCCTTGACGTAGGAGGGGGGAGTGAACTGGACGCTAGAGTGCTTGGGGGAACTGACGCAACCAGACAAGCAAGCCAGGATTGCTCCCAATAATGGCAAGATTGACTCTGCAATTTTTTTCATTTCTTCAGTTGCTTTAGGATGGTCAATACGGACGCTATAGCGGATAGGATCAAACACAACCATTGCGCCCATGACGGCACTTCTGGAACAAGGGAGGCCACAAATAGACCCACGCTTGCCAAGAGGATGTTTGGATGAGTTGACCCGGATGAGTGCATTATTGGGAAGATAATTTAGAATATAGCGTTACGTCATCAGAATAAAAATTCTTAAGCGTGGTGACTTGATCTGCTGTTAGGGTTGGCTTGTTGGAAGGATTAGTCACGTTTACAGAAGGAAGTGGAGTTGGCAGACCAAGAGCAACTGCCATCAGGGTTAGGTCTTTTGCAAAATCAAAATAAACAATTCCAGTTGGTTCTGGTATTCCTACAAGATTTACTTGAGGCATAAAATGAGGATTTAGTTTGGTTTTGTCTTGCTGAATCAGCCATGAAATAAACTGATTTACAGGCAACCAAGCGGGGACTCCTCCTGTGCAAAGTGCGTAAGAAGAAATAAACCGATCTATTGGATCTCTAATTACGGCATAGGGAGTTCCACTAGGGGAAGAAAAAATGTGTAAATCCAATAAATTCTGTGCCGCCTGTTTAGTTGTATCGTGCGTGGCTCCAAAATAAGTGGAGGCAATTAACCCAGTAAACAGCGAAGATGCTGTTCGGTAATTTACGCAATATGATGTTTGATTTGGAAGGTT
>Ga0007867_1000059_pt1 | contig 47961 bp, 67 predicted proteins | sample CryBogCBH25Aug08_FD_71224 | JGI IMG/M metagenome (GOLD analysis project Ga0007867, IMG submission 71224) | Freshwater microbial communities from Crystal Bog, Wisconsin, USA - CBH25Aug08 | ecosystem: Environmental > Aquatic > Freshwater > Lake | place: Crystal Bog, Wisconsin, USA | collected... | reverse complement strand
CCAATAAGTTTATCGGCAGCAATAATACCAATATAAGCCACACCAGCCACAGGTTGGTGATGATGACTGCACATACTACGCAATTCACTACGAACAACAAGCATACCTTCGTAACGGTCTTGCGAATCATTTGGGAACGCTGTTGCGTCTGGGGCTGGTTCATATCTTCCACTCATCACCTCATTAATATACATTTTTGCCAATCTACGAGCAGTACCATTACTGCTGGGATCAGTTTCTCTATCGATCAATAGTGCATCTAATACTTTTTCAAAAGCATCAGTTGCTTCGTTGATTAAATGCTCCTTGTCGCTTTCGTGCAAATAATCGCTTATATTATCATTCGCCCAAAATCTTTTACCATCACGTTTCATACGAGCTCGAATTACACTTGCTAGATTTGATTCTTGATATCCTTTGTCAGACATCATATCGCCTGCTTTAAGATATACTTCTTTTCCTAAAGGAACATAATTAGTTGTTTTAAAATCTTCTTGGTCTACTTCTTTGTTTTTTATAAATTCTTTTTTCAATTATTATTCTCCGAGTTATAAGACGTGGATGTCATTTGTTTAGTTTACGTGATTATTTAGATTAAGTCAACCGCAATAATGTATTTTTCTTTACAGCGGCATCTAATACCATCATATCAACCCCGGCCTGTTCTGCAATTTTTAATAAGGCACTGGTGTCTTTGGGAAAGCAGGCACCTCCGAAACCAAACGCACCGTCAGGACCGGGCACCTGCATATGGCTTTTGCCAATTCTACCATCCATCTTTACCATTTCGGCAATTAAATTATAATCACAGCCCATTGTAGTAGCAAGTCTATACATCTCATTCATGAATACGACCTTGGTACTCATAAAACAATTAATTGTATATTTTGCTAAAGATGCTTCTGCAATAGTGCAATATTGTATATTGGCGTCGAGTTGTTTTTGTCCAATACGAATAATTCTTTCTGCTTCGCGCATATATGCTTGAACCTTGCCACCAATGATAGCAAATTTTCCATTTAAATAATCAGCATTGGCATTTGCCGCTGTTAAAAATTCCGGAGCGTGTACTAGATTAGGATATTGATCATTTAATTTTGTATATACATCTGGTGGTGCTGTACATTTACTAATAATTACTCCGGTATAGTCAACCGCTTTTAAATTTTCTAAAACACTTTCTAATATACTTGTGTCGCAACTACCATCATCATCTTGTGGACTTGGTACACAAATGAATACTCCTGAGCATTCTTTGATATCATTGTAAGTTGAATTAAATCCCTTGGCCGGATCAAGACATACAATAGTGTAGTCCCAATCATAATTGTCCATTGAACTCTTAATTGCTCCTCCGACAAATCCGAGGCCTATAATTCCAATTTTTTCCATTTTTGTTTTATTCCAAATAATTTTAGCACCGCCTATGGTACCTGGCATACTCATAGTATTACTCATTAGCCAATCCTGCAAACAATAATTCTCGTTCTGATATGTTAGCAATGGGTTTAAGCCAACCTTTTTCGTAACACATTTGTATAATACACAAATAATCTTTTGGACAGTTGTCGGCGATTTCAAATCCTGCTCGGGGAGCAACTGTTAAACCGTCGTAGATAAGGAAGTTTTTATCACCTTGCTTAATGGTGTGTATTGTAGATCGGCAAGTAGTATAATTCATAACACTATTTTAGCATAGTGTTATTTAAATGTCAATAGCAAATCCAATCACTACTCTTGAATGGTTTACCTATTTCAGCTCTAGGTAGGTATCTTATAACTTTACTTTTAACACGTTTGATAATTTTATGATCGTGATCGTAATCAAATGCTTTCAAATACATTCTCCAACCATTGTGTCTACGTCTAAGACCTTTTTGGTTTTCATTTAAGTAATCGACTACTGCGTGTGTATCTCCGCGAAATTTTTGTAATAATTCACAGGCTATATTAAATCCATATGCATCTATTTCATCAGAACATCCGAGATAACTCTGTTCTTCTTTCTTTTTTGTTTTTTCTGCGGTACTGGCATAATCCGGAAGCTCTTTGAACTTTCTTCGACGATATTGTCTCATATGAATTATTTCGTGCAGAATAGTATCTGCTATAGTAAGTGCTATTCTACGAAAGCGTCTAACAGGTATTATAAATTTTGTTTCATTTGTTCGATATACAAACAAAATTTCAATACATTTTTGTTTTAGTTGATCGTTGTGGCTAAAATAAGTTCCACCTGTATATACCCATCCGCTATCTACTTTTGGATCTGTTGATCTAGTTACGTTTACAGGAAGGTATTTTTTGATATGTGCGGCAAGTAGTTTATGAAATTTAACGGTAGTTATTAGTTTTCCAGTAACCGCTGGTTCAAGTAGGGTTATAAACTCGGCAATTCCTTTTCTATCTAGTATTGACCAATCAAAGTTCGCTTTCTTTTTTGGCATACTTGCTCCTTGTATGTAATTCTATTTATATACAAGTATACTACAAAATATGGATAAAAACAATATTTTAGTCCATTTTTTGGATAAATGGTGTGGTCGGTAGGTCTTGAACCTACAAAGGCGATGTCTAAGACTTTGCCCCATCCCTAGACCCAACAGGTTTCGGAGGTCTGCCATATTCCACTCACGACCACATACATATTATATATGCGTTTTAATAAAAGTCAACCGCGTTCTGTATCAAAAAAGAATGTTTGGAATAATCTGCCATTTTGCATATTATCACCAAAATAATCCAAACTTGCGTGAAATAAATTTCCACGATAAATTACCAAACGGTTATATCTATTTCCGACTACATCAAACAAATCCCATTTAGTATAATCATACCCTTCGTGATCTGTGGTTAACTTATTGTGCTCACCTGTGGCTTTGTGGCGGAATAATCCTGTACCACTTGTATGAGGAGCATCGGGTGTTAGATAACAAACACCTGCCCACATATTATGTGGATCACTGTGAATCCAAGTTCTATCATATGCTGTGGCTAATTGGAATGCTCCTGTATATCCAGAATCTTCATAGGTATTTGTAATCTTTCCTGCAAACTGCATATTATGTTCAATTGCTTCCTTTACATCATCTGTAAAGAATGGTGCAGTCCTCATTCCTGGGAAGTTTCCTTTTACATTAAAATCTTGCCTTAGTGCAAATTCTCTAACTGAGTCAGGGTTGTTATAAAAATTATCGATTATAATTAATGAGATATTCATTGTTTCTTTCCTTGATACCAAAGCAAATTTTCCTGTAGTCGAATATCCGATGGATTTAGGTCTACAGCCTTTTGTCCGTATTCTAACGCTTTATCTTTTATTCCTAAATTCCAAGCGGCTATTGCGGCATAGTCATAGGGTTTAGATCCCCATACATCTGGGTCTGCTGTATAAAAATATTCTCTATGAGTAATTGATAGTGCCTGATTTGCCGCAAAAAAACATTCATTCCATAGGTTATGTTTAAAACAGCTCTCTGCTAAATCTACCCACGGCTCTCTGATGTTGGGAGATTCTGCACAGGCCTTACGAAATGTTGTCAATGCTTTTTGTGTATTCCCTAGATTGTCATAGCACTTGCCCTGATACCTAAGAGCATAGCATCTTTCATTGTCCCAGGTTGCATCGGGCATTGCTAGATAGTTGTCTAGAATTTCAATTGCTTTTTCCCATTTACTATTAAAAAATAATTCTCGACCGTAGTAAAGAGTATTGCGAGTATTGTGAGGATTTTGTGTAATATCAGCTTCGAGAAGATCTAAATATTGACCTCTACTTTTTGTTGGATCGGGTTTATGAACTACTAACAACTTATCTGTCTGCACCCAACTTTCTTTGACACGAGGATCTCCTGCAATAACTTCGTGGCACATATTAACCCAAAGGAACCCATCTCTAGAATGTAGTTTTTCATAAAAGAATACAACCCCTTGACCCCAATCGTATTTGTATCTCATACGATTAGTCTCGCCTTTTATCCATAGGCGTTCAATTTCTTCTCTCCATCCTGACTGTAGTTCTTCATCCAAGTCTAAGCTCAGGCATACATCTATATCTTTTGGTACAAGACAAAGTGCAACATTTCGAGCGGTATCAAATCTCCAAGGATTGACTCTTATATCATAAACAGCCATTCCACACTCTTTGGCCAGCTCTACAGTATTATCAGTACTACCTGTATCAGCAAGCACAATAAGATCAGCATCTTTGGTGCTTTTGTAAAATCTTTTGACAAACTTTGCTTCATTCTTTGAAATTGCATATACGCAAATTTTTAACTTGTTGTTTTCCATATCGTTATTTAAATTTATGTACTGGCCGGCCCTGCAGGAATTGAACCCACACCGCATGGTTCGAAGCCACGTATTCTATCCATTGAACTAAGGGCCGATTTGTTATTATACATTAACAAGAAAATTAAGTCAAAAAAAAATAGGACCCGGAGGTCCTAAATTATAATTGCTGTAAGCGTTCTATTTCGTCGGCAGCTTCTTCTAACAGGTCTGCAATACGATCTCTCGCACCTTCTTCGACGCTTTTACGTCCAGGAATCTGTCTACGGATCTCTGCCCTCTTTCTTAAACGATAGACAAGACTTTGTTCACTTACTGGTAAATTGCTTTCATCTTTCATAGTGACTCCATAAAATCTCGCACCCACAATAACCGAGATTGCTCGTCCTTGGCTGTATACTCAACAATCATAGATTCCATCGCCGGCTGGCTTTACAGAAACCAACTTTGGATTATCCTCTACAAACTTTCTTAATGCTTCTTTGTCCATATTACTCTACTGGGTGATGTGTTTTAATTTCGCCTTTGAGAGCGTCTTTGATAATATCTTCCATCCTAACTGCAATCATTCCTGTGGCATCCATTCCAACATCTCGGGCACGAAATTTTTCCAATCCACTTACTTTACCGTGTACGTGTCCAAACAATTGAACAGACCCTCTATGCATCTGATCCCATTCTAAGATCGGAAAGTGAAACATCACAACCTTTGTGCCATCATACGTGATGTCTAGATATTTGTGTATCTCATCAAATGCTCTGCGAAATGTTGCGTCTAATAAATTTTTACGATCGTGATTACCTTCGATTAAAATTTTTCTACCATTCAACCGATTTATTGTACGACCAGATTCACTACCTGACATAAATGCTACGTCACCTAATATGTAGGTAGTGTCTTCGGGGGCAATTAAATCATTCCATTCTTTTACCATTGCTTCGGTCATATAAGAAACATCATTTCGAAATCTTGCCCTTGTAATTGGACAAAACTTCATAATGTTCGTATGACCGAAGTGTAAATCGCTGGTTACCCAAGTTGCCATTTTTATTCTCCTATGAATTCTTTTACTGCTTCAAACTGAGTTGTTGCAGGAATCCATTTGAATTGTTCTCTTTTGCGTTCTGGTTTTTCCCAATCAACGTTAATCATAAACTATTCTTTTTCAGTGCTGAATTTTACATCGCGAGCAAACTTCACGATATGTACCCAACGACCATTAAATTTTGCTACAACCATCATATCTGCTCCTTTCACTAAAAGTATATTATACTACAGATTTGGAGAGTACGCTGTTGTATTTTTGCTACAGTCTGCGCTTTTTCCAATCGTAGTTTTCACCATCTGGTGTTTTACCATTTATTATAGAATCAACACCCATTTTCCCTACCTGGTTAGGATTTTCTTGTACCATAGTAACAAATGTTTTACCACTTTGGCGATAAGTTTCGCAGGCCTTTATTGCGTCAATCATAACATCAAATGATTCCCCAAACGATTCATCTGTATAGGGATTGGTCCAATATACTTTAAACATTACTACCGCTATTCTTTATCAAATACATTGTTACTTCAGGGCCTTCTAGTAGTATTAAATCTGACGGATATTTGTTACTGCCCACATAAAATCTACTGGTTGGACCGACCCTGAATACCTTGACCATTTTAGGATTAATTTTTTTTATTGTACCTATACCTAAACTATTATGATTTGGATAGGCAACACAGTCGCCTAGTTTAAGTAAACGACCGAGTTTATCTCTGTGTTCAACTTCAACTTTGGGCATACCATATTTCCTTGAAACCTTCTTCTTCTGTGGGAATTTCAAAATTTTTAATCATACCTTCAATTACATTGATAGGAATATTTTTTCCAGGACGACTATTTAATCTGCGAAATAGTTCACTGGCCTCTGGACATCGGAAGACTACAGCAATATGCTCATAGTCAGGCAACATATTGAACTTACGAGCACGACTTTTAACCGTGGTGCTAGTTTGATCCCAAATAATATCTCGTCCTTGTTCACGGGCATCAACTACTTGTGCTGACATTATATTCACCGCCTTGGGCATATAATCTTTAAACACCTCGGAATAAGTTTTACCTTGGTGTTCTGCTTCCATTTCTACCCAAATATCAGTTGATACATAAGCACAATCTTCGGCCCAATCTTGATTTCGAACCCAAGTGGATTTACCAGATCCTGGAATTCCTACTAAAACATATACTTTAGGCATATTAGTGTCTTTCATAATAATATTATTATAACATAACTTTGCCCAAATGTCAATTTAATTTGTTGAATATTCTTACAATATCTTTATCTAGTGTTGTAATATCCACAGGGCGAAATGGGTTTGTTGGGCGTCCAAATAAATCCTGACCAGATTCTATTTGTTGCTTTATATAATTTGGATCTTTAAATTTATCTGTGTTAAATTCTTGATGAGCAAAATTGTTTATTTTAGTTTGGATAGCATCAATATCTCCCCAATAACTTAGATGCCACCCACCATTTAATAAAGATGGCAATATATTTCTGTTATCTCGAAACCATTGAGGATTGCGACTTTTTACAGTTGAGTTTTTAGATACTACTGTGCCTTTCCAAGGTGCAACCTGGCATTGTCGGAAATTATAATAAAACATTTGTTGTGTAAGTGATATAGCAGGTTTTTGATTTAACATACTTTCTGCTCGAGTAATTCCTGATATACTAGGAATTTCATCTACATCACTAATAATAACAGTTGTATCTTTGGGGAAAAAATCTAAGGCTGTAGAAATATGATTACGCTGTGCGTTCTCTACTTGCCATTGTGGATTTGAAAAATCACAGACTTCTGGCCTTGCACCAAAAGAATATTTGCCAGCATCTATGTGTACAGGAAAATATAAAACTTTGTCTAAATAATTTTTATACCTAGACATATTGTTTAAAAAGTTCAATTCTTTATGATTGCCACTATGTGTAAGATCTGCTTCTACAACAACAAAAAAATCTACGGTATTATATAGATATTCTAATCTACCTTCGAGTATATCGTATTCATTAAAAAATGTAAAGCAATCAACAATCATAAAACCTCTATTATTGGCAGGCCCACTTGGGATCGAACCAAGAACGACGGAATCAAAATCCGTTGTGATACCATTTCACCATAGGCCAATAAAAACTAACTGGAGGTGTGGGTCGGATTTGAACCGACGGTTTTAGAGTTTTGCAGACTCTTGCATTGGGCCTCTCTGCCACCACACCTTATAAACAATAATTATACAATAATAAACCTATGAGGTCAATTATTGTTTGGTACCCCTGGTCAGATTCGAACTGACATATCATACTCCTCTGTTTGAGAGAGGCGACTTTCCCAATTTGTCCACAGGGGTATTTGTTTGGTCCGGCGTAAGGGAATCGAACCCCTATTGATAACTTAGAAGGTTACTGTTCTATCCATTGAACTAACGCCAGTATACAATGGTGCAAGTACCCGGAATCGAACCGGGATGGGATTTCTCCCGACAGATTTTCTTACCACTATAGTTTTCACTACCTTTACAGTTTGTGGTCTGGACTATACCTTAACCATTGCTTTCGCTTTAGGTTCCCGCCGTCTAGTCTCTACACGTTCAAAGATATTACTATCTAGGCTTCGCTCGGTATTAGCATTTTACAGCCTTCACCGAATTTGACGGGTTCTACTCCAATTGTTTCTAACTGGGCACTCAAATTTTAATCTCAAGTCTGTTGCGTCTACCTATTTCGCCATACTCGCAATTTTTGGTAGCCTATCATGGGAACGATCCATGGACCCCCGCCTTATCAAGACGGTGCTCTACCACTGAGCTAATAGGCTAAACTACTGGCGGGTCATGAAGGAATCGAACCTCCACTAATGGTTTTGGAGACCATCGCACTACCACTATACTAATGACCCAAAATACTGGAGCGGGTAGCGAGAATCGAACTCGCAAATAATCCTTGGCAAGGATTCAGGTTACCTTTACATCATACCCGCTTATACTTCCTGGTGCATCGTGAGAGACTCGAACTCCCGACAGCCTGCGTGTAAGGCAGGAACTCTACCAACTGAGTTAACGATGCCTAATTGGCTGGCCTACCTGGGCTCGAACCAGGGACAAACGGATTAACAGTCCGTTGCTCTACCAACTGAGCTATAGGCCAAAATTGGTTGCGGGACCGGGAATCGCACCCGGAACTGGAGCTTATGAGACTCCCGAGATACTATTTCTCTATCCCGCGATAAATCTTTATGCTGTACGTTTGATTAGATGATATCCAAATTGTGTTTGGACAGGACCAATTACGTCACCTACATTAGAACCGAATGCCGCATCTTCAAATGGCTTAACCATCATTCCTCGACCAAATGGACCAAGGTCTCCGCCATTTTGACCACTTGGACATTTGCTGTGTAATTTTGCCATAAATCCAAAATCAGCACCGCCTGTGATTTGTTCTTGTAGATTAATTGCTTCTGCCAATGTTGGCACTAAAATGTGACTTGCTCTAACCTGCATTATTATTCCTTTGTTTGATCAAGACTGGCCTGATATTTTTCTTGTGCTTCTTTTAGTTGTTGCTCGTTTAAACCGTGCCATCCGATACAATCACCGGTGGGGCTACGACCACAACCGCAACTACCAAATTTCTTTTTGTCTTCTTGAACTCTAGCTTGCATTTACTTTCCTTTTAAATTGGTCTCCCTAGAAAGATTTGAACTTTCACCGCATGGTCCCAAACCATGTACGCTACCAGGTTACGCCATAGAGAGTTTTTTCTTCCACTCTTTAATGTAAGAGTATACTACCTCTTCCACTAAATGTCTATATCTACTATGCCAATATTGATGATGATTTGGGCATAAAGGTATCAGGTTTGATGGATCATTATTTGTTTGTGCTACACTCCGAATATTTTTTCTAAAAACCTTTTTTAATACAGATTAAATCAGCCTCACCGTGTGAATGTTGTTGCCAATTTCCTACAAATTCTGTGTCAAAATCTCTTTGATGAATCCATTCTTCTAATTCATCTTTTAATATATGCCCTTCGTAGTATCCTCTCTGTGATGCTTCTGTATGCAACAGTTTAACATCATCAAAGAATTTTCCCATACCTTTTAGGGCTTTTAATTCTACTCCCTGTACATCCATCCAAACTACTTCGACTTTGTCTACTCCTAGTTCTGGAAGCAATGTATCTAATCTTCTTGCTTGTATGCCTGATACTTTATTCCAACCAGTGACTCCTGCAATGAAATTATCGCTGGGTTTAAGAGTTGAACTAGCACCGACATTTCCTTTTACAGAATAAAAATCAATAATAGCATCTTCGTCGCTGATAGCATATTCATATAATTCTATAGCAGGATATCCTTTTTGTTTTTTTTTACAAACACTAATCATATCAGGATTAGGTTCGAAAGCAATAACACGGGTATTAGGAAATGCCGTTATAAATTCTATGCTTTGATCTAAATCTCTACTACCAATATCTAGAATTACACTAGGCGGAGTATCACCAAATTTATCTTTTATTATCTTTATAAAATTAGAGGCTTCTGCCATACTGTACTTCTTTTAAAATATGGATTATTTATTGACCTATATCAGAAACAAATTTTTATTTGATTTTCTTAATATATTCAATTCCATATTTGCCATCTTGCAATTCTAACAATGCTGTGATGTTTGGATATACGTGAGACCTGTTTTCGTCGCGCCTATGTTGTCTTGATATTTCACGACTGCGTTCAGCGGCAATTAATACCATCATAAATCTATTGCCACCGGCGTTCTCTACGCACTTCTCTGTGTCAATTGTAGGACTACGACTAAGAATTTTTCTATCCATATATACCTTTTGTTATTAAACTTGGAGCGGGGTAACAGAATCGAACTGTCAGCATTAGCTTGGAAGGCTAAGGTATTACCACTATACGAACCCCGCAAATTTTTTACATAAACTTATTGTAACGTCTTTATTTTACGTTGTCAACTATTATTTTGGTGCCCTCAGTCGGATTCGAACTGACCACCTGACGCTTACAAGGCGCCTGCTCTGCCAAATGAGCTATGAGGGCAAATGTGCTGGCGGAGCGACTGGGAGTCGAACCCAGTCAACGCTATAACACGTTGTACGGATTAGAAATCCGCTGCCTTACCGTTCGGCCACCGCTCCAGATTTGGTGGAGGCAACAGGACTCGAACCCGCCACCTGATGCTTGCAAAGCACCTGCTCTACCAGATGAGCTATACCCCCATATAGAAACACACTGTCGTTTCCTGTTCTAGTCTAGACCTTATTGCTTACAAATCACAAATTGGTCACAGGGCTATGAACCCTGAGTGTCACTGTACTTAGGCAATGTGTTTTTATATGCTCTGGCATCCCTCGGCGGTAATTATAGCACTAATAGACTCTGAGGACGTCCGTTTTACCAGACACTCATACCACGTACCCTCCACCCGCTCCACGACAGGGACCGCTTTCGTGTTGCTAACGCCGGTTAGGTTAGACCGCATCTTTCAATGTGAGACTTATATTCCAAATCTCAGAACCACCCGTAGTTGTCATACTACTTCTTATCCTCTGGGTCAGAGTATCCAGAGACACCTGGAACGTTCTTTTTATGATTTAGGTTTCTTTTCTTTTTTCTCTTTTTTGCTTTTTTTGCCAAAAATTCTATCCCAACCTTCACTATACTTGTCCTGATCAGTTGGGCGTTGTTTACTACCTTTACTCATAATTTCTCCTTTAAATTTGGTGCGGGTGACTGGACTCGAACCAGCACGTTCTTTCGAACCTCTGCTTCTAAGGCAGAGAAGTCTACCAATTTCATCACACCCGCATTGACTTTTTAGGTCTGCCACCCTTGTGATTAAGGGCGATTTTTCTTTTATGTTCCTCTGATTTAGGTTTACCTTTATTTGCTTTTCCGCCGGAGGATTTATCTCCTTTAGATTGCAATAATTTTGCTTCTTCTAACCCATATTTGTCTATCATTTTTTCCCATATGGACTTATCTCCATTTGCAATACGATCTTGACTGTTTTCCGATGATGTGCCCCAATACAAGTGTTTTGGGTTACTGCATTTTTCATTGTTACAAGAATGACATACGTGTATTTTATGACCACTAGGAATAGTAGTATCAAGTAAATGTGCCATTAAACCTTTACAGTAACTAGACAGTCCTCCTTTAGCAGGGCCGCCTCGTTCGATGCACGGATCTGTTAAATCTATATGTTTTTGTCTCTCTTCCTTTGATTGTGTAATGTATTCTTCTATTAAAAGCATTTTAATCTCCGTATGTTTATTTATGCTAAACATAAAGAAAACAATAAAAAGCGTGTCTACCAGTTCCACCATCGGGGCATAATATTATTTACTATATTAAAATTCTATGATAAATGGCAGTAGTACTTACATCACAATGTGAACGCTCATATCTTTAAGTACTGGGATACTTAAATTACTTGAATTACTTGAATTTAATCCAAGCACTTAGATTGGTTGAATTCCTCACCAATGACCATTTACCATATAGAAACACACTCATATCCCTCAGACATTTCTGCCTCGAACAGCCTTAACGGAGGATCCATTCCCTTTGGAGTCGGCCCGGAATGTGTTTTTATATGGTGGACGCCTAGATACTATCAACGCCTCGGGATTGTTAGCTACCACAGGACCAAGCCTGAACAATCTCTTTACTAAACTTGGTGGATGAGGTTGGACTTGAACCAACAATGCCATTACGACGGAAGATTTACAGTCTCCTGGGGTTACCAATTTTCCTACACATCCAAATATGGCGCGGTATAGGGGACTTGAACCCCTGGCCTCCGACGTGACAGGCCGGCACTCTAACCAACTGAGCTAATACCGCAAATTACCATTAATTGATAGCACTCAGAGTCCTATGGAACTCGGCGTATTTCTGAGTCGGTTGCGTTCCGTCATCAGCCATTGCCACGGTTTTCTCAGGACTGGAAGATGGCCCTACTAGCCCGCCTAGTTATAGCGTCCTATAACGATACCCGGCGAATACTATCAATTAATGGTACACCGTACGAGATTCGAACTCGTGTACCCGCCGTGAAAGGGCGGTGTCCTAGGCCTCTAGACGAACGGTGCATAAAAACAATTTTTACTTTTAATGAACAATGTTAATTTCTTAACGTAAGCATAAATTATAACACTTTCCAGCTATGCTGTCAACCACTGTGCAGGCGGTAAGGAAAGTGTTGTAAAAAAGTAACACATTCCCTGCTATGCTTTTTGACGCTCGTCAAAGGATCGAAAGAGAATGTGTGTATTAAAGAACACAGTCTGCGACATCTCAGTCCACATCAGCTCTATGCTCTTTAATACGAACTAATTTTTAGTCCCACAAGAGGGATTCCATCCTAGCCGCCGCCCGTTTAGAACTTTGTTTATAGATATGTTCTTAGGACCTCGTTTCCTAACTACATCTTGCTGTACTAAACTCGTCTTTCGACTTGTTTTTCTTGCTGTTTTACAGCCTCACAGTAATGCAAAGCACGTTCAAACTTTTCCTTGACCAGTTTTTCACGCTGTTCGGGTGTTAGAATATGCTTCTTATACCACTCGGCCTGCTTTAACTTATTATTGTCTATTTTCATTTTCCTTTCCTACAAAACAAAAAACCCTAGGGTTTTTAGTCCTAGGGTCCTCGGAGTTTGTGTATACTGTTTGTATTACACAGTGTCCTCCTGGACCCTGCTAATCTCTGGCGTGTTATCATTACTATTTGATAAAGATACCGCTAACCAATAGGTAGGCACAAGGCCTGCTTGGTTAGCCAGTAAACATTCTCTATAAAGTGATAATGATTGCATTTTTGTTTTTACTTTTTCTATTAATTATCAAAACAAACATTGTTGTTTTAACGATTTATATATTGTAGTTTTATTTATCTATATTGTCAAGTAATATTCATTGATGTGGTTAAAAACAACATCAGGCATAGGTATTATTTTTAGGAATATGATTTTGAAAATGGTGTGTAATCTGATTGTTAGCATCATAGATTTTAATACTATGACCTTCTTCTTCGCGGGCTTGTTTTAATGCCTGTTCGAGATTTTCAACCTGATGTCTAATTGTAGTTAACACTCCGTTTATCCATCTATGTATTTTTACTGTGAATTTCATAATTATCCTTGAAAAAGTTTGCGCCAAATTTTGATAGTCTTATTTGTATATTTGGTTAATCTATGTTGATTATGCCAAACATTCAATTGAGGCAGATTATAAGTGCGTTCTAATGCGTGTATAATCTCTTCTGTTTCGGTAGGACGAGCATTAAACAACGGACTTACCCAAGGAATTTCACGACTTCCTACAATCGGAACACCTTGACTTATTAAATCAGCACTAACAATATTAAATGTTTCACTGAAATTACATTGCATACCGATGTCCATTCCTGCACAAATTTCTAAGAATTCATCTCGAGGACACCATTCGTGTGTTACTAATTGATGTCCGTGATCGGTAAGATGTTGAAACATACCTTGCAAATTATTAAATGCACTATGTCCTTGCATTTCTATTCGTCCAGCATTGATGTGAAATTTAAGTTGTTTTTTTTGTCTACGAGCAAATTCCAACGCAGCCACAGCTTGTACCATATGATTCTTCAACGGACGAATTGCTCCGAAACAAGCGATATCAATCCAATATTTGTTGTTATCATATTTTTTGTTTTTATATTCCTGAGGATAAAAATTAGGCATATATAAAAATCTTTTTTCGGCCTGATCTGGAGTAAAATCTTTGGCCACAGATAACCAATTACGACATTCTTCTAGCATCCTAGGTGAATTAATACCAATAGATAATGTTGGATAATCTAAATAATCACCGAGCCAATCCATTGCCATACCTTCACCTGCCATAAATGGCATTTCGCTGTGTAGACGTATAATCCATTTTACATCAGGATGTAATTTGGTTAATATATTAAATTTGCTAGGAACAACCCATAATGCTTCGATGATTACGTGTGTTGGTTGATAGTCTGTTACTAGTCTGTCAATACAATTATTATCAATGGCTACTTCTATTGCTGATTCTATGCCCATATTGTTTAACATTTCAACCATAAAATTAGCTGAATTAAATAGACCTGTGCTTAGTCCTTGTGGACTATGTTTAATTGGATTATAATCTTCTCTACGTTTAAGGATGAATAGTATACGCGGTTTCATAGGGACCTCTTTGGTTACTGTTATTTAGTACGTATATTATTACAGTTATGTTTATTGAAAAAATATTTCAGATTTGTTGACAAACAAATTATAGTATGTTTAAATAACCCTACAATGAGAAGACATTTACAAATTATACTAAGAACCTGTACTCGTGTCAATATGGTAAATGATACAGGAAATGGCAGATACATAAAAACTACCAAACACGATCTTGTTAATCACTGTGTAAGCAGTTTAGTCGACAGCATAAATCAGGTTCAAGGACACGAAGTTGAACTTGTTGTACTCGATGACAATAGTTCTCCAGAAGCAATTTTAGACATAAAAACTATACTAACACATTGTAAATTTCCTATTACTTTTATTTCTGTAGAGGGAGGAACAGGAAATGCATATACAATGAGCAAAGTATACGAGCAGGTTGAAAATAATTGTAAAGATCTTTGGTATCACGTCGAAGATGACTACTTGCATTACCCAGAAGCTATTCACGATATGATAGATACTGTGGATAAATTTGAACCACTAACTGGTAAAATGATTGCTATTAACCCGCACGATGATGTGTGGCGTTATACACAACAAATATATCAAAGTTATCTATTACACGGTCCTTATCGTCATTATCGCACAGTTAAACATACTACCTATACCTGTCTAGCCAGTAAAAATATCTATACAAAATACCGCGAACACTTTCAAAATGTAGTCACACTTACTGAACAAAATGCTCCCTGGGTAGAAGATAAAAGTATTAATATGGTATGGAATGAACAAGGTGTTTTATTATTCAGTCCTATTCCTGGGCTGGCATTTCATATTATGGAAGAATCTGGCAAGGATCCTTATATTGATATAGATGAGTTATGGAATAGTGTTCCACAACTTTGGAAAGATAGTAAACAAACAAATATGGCCATTGTTAGTATATTCAATGAGCGTCACTCAGATTTAGCTGAACTAACCTGGTACAACAACAAAGTTCTTTATGCAGAAAATCACGGATATCTAGCAGTTGCTAAAACAGATAACTTTAGTCCTGAACAGGTTCACTTTGACAAATTTATACATATACTTGATGTTATGGAAAAGAATCCAGATGTAGACTGGGTTTGGTGGTTAGATAACGATGCAATGATCACAAATTTTGATATTAAAATAGAAGATCTAATTGATAACGATTATCATATTGTTATGCCCACAGACATTGCGGCATTGAACACAGGTAGTTTTATTGTACGTAATAGCCCGCAGGCCAAAGAATGGTTGAACTTTTTACTCAATAAAAAGGCAGAATACAAGAACGATAAGAAATGGTTTGAACAACAGGCAGTAATAGATTTTTATCCCAAATTTCAAGAATTGTTTAAAATTATTCCGCAACAATGGTTGAATTCTTATGACTATAAAATGTATAATATAGAAGGAACAGATTTATTAGGCCAAGACGGTCAATGGTACCCAGGAGACTTTGTTGTTCACTGGCCCGGATTACAAAATGAAGTGCGAGTAAAACTAGCACAGCAATTTGAACAATATATAGTAGGAAAAGATAATGGCAACACGTAAAAAGAAAGAAGAACCACAATATGAACCAGATAATGGTCCGTTGACTTCTAAGCAGGTCGAACAACTAAAAACTACAACTAAAAAATCAAAGGCTAAAAAAGAATCTGAAGTTTGGCCTAAAGTAGTTGTAGGTAGTCATCTAACTGTAACTACATATGAAAATGGTAAAACAGAATTAAAATGGGATGACGAAGCATTAGCACGTGATGTACGAGAAGCACTTGCTGAATATGAAAAAGCTCAATCAAAACCAAAACGTACTAGGAAAACAAAATGAAAACATATGATTGCTTTACATTTTTCAATGAGCTAGATGTATTAGAAATTCGTCTACAAGAAATGTGGGATGTTACTGATTATTTTGTTATAGCAGAATCTAATCTTAGCCATAGTGGAAAACCTAAACCTTATATCCTATTAGACAATTGGGAAAGATTTAAACCATACGAAAGCAAGATTCGTAGAATACAAGTTGACGATATGCCAGAAACACAAGATAGTTGGGTACGTGAAAGATACCAACGTTGGTCATTAGGTAAAGGTCTTGAAGATATAGCACCTGAGGACATTGTTATTGTCAGTGATCTTGATGAAATTCCTCGAGCTGAAATTGTTGCAATGATCAAAGAAGATGAAAATGACTATGACAAATATGTGTTAACAATTCCTATGTTTCAATATAAAGTTAACTTTATGAAATATACAGAGCGTAGCAAACAACGTAATATTATGTTAACCAAAGGTCGAGCATTTACAAATGCCCAACAAGAACGTGAATTTACATTTCCCTGGACACAGGATCATCCTGACACAGTTTATATAGAACACGGCGGTTGGCATTTTACATATTTCGGCGATGATAAAAATGCTATTATTAAACTACAAAATTTTGCACACACAGAGTCAGACCGTCCTGAGCTAATTGCAAAACATAACATTGAATGGATGGTTGCTAATAAGTATGGGCATCACGGTCCTAACCACGAGGAACGTTTTGAAATTGTGGTAGTTGATGATTATTTTCCAAAATGCATCACAGAAAATCTAGAAAAATATAAAGATTTAATTGTCCCTGGAGCAGTATTCCACGTTACAGATTTATACAGAGAGGATGGAGAATAATGTCAACATTTAGTCATTCCGGAACTACCGGTGATACATTTTGTAGTTTAGTGGCCGCAAAGATTTTAGGCGGTGGGGAGTTTTATCTTAAACTTCGTAATCTAGAAAATGTTATCAAAGAGAAATTAGGGTGGAGTCTAACTGGTCGTCACGCTGGTCGTATGACCGAAGACGACTATGAAATGATGCGTGAATTAATTTTACATCAATCATATATTACAGAATTTAAACCTTGGAATGGTGAAACAATTGATTACGAATTGGAAAATGCCGCGTCTTATCTAGATACAGAGGTACGTCCGCGTAATTTTAGTAACCAACACGCCTTGGCACAAGGTATTGATGTTAATTATAATGTTCGTCAACTACAGATGGACCCTTGGATGGAATGCCGTGAGGAACGTAAATTCCCCGGCCGTCCTATTGTTATATTTCGAGGACCACATTATCAAGACGGTAATGAATTAGAAAGTCCAATTTGGAAAAGTTTAATAAGCAGAGGACTTGCAGAACAGGCTGTATATGTAGGACTAGATGAAGAACATCAATGGTTTGAAGAAACATTTAAAATCAAAGTTCCGCATTATCGTACTCCTGACTTTATGGAATTAGCCAGAGTTATTCAAGGCAGCGAATTATTCATTTCATCGATGAGTAGTCCTAGTGCATTGGCATTGTCCTTGGGAAAAACAATGTGGTTAGAAGTTCGTAAAAATGAAGAATTTGAAAGACACGAATACAACTATCCTCTTAGGTTGAACATTAGGTATTTCTAATGCGTGTAGCACTAATGGCCGCTGGCCAACCTAGATTTACTCCTGCGTTTCCTATTTTTTTAAATCAATTAAAAGGAATAACGCAGGCAGATCTATACTTTTATTTTTGGGACAGCGACTGGGCACATACTGCCGAAGAAGCGGCTCATAAAATTCAACCATATTTAATTGAGCCTTTTCAAATTAAAAAAATTGTCATAGAACCTGAGCCATCTTATTTGTTGCCCCCTCACGTATTAGAACATAATACAGAAGAAAAAGAAAGTGTGCGTTGGTGGTATAGGAGACGTCGTGCAATGTGGACCAGTATACACCGTGTGTTTAATTTAATACCCGATGAATATGATATGATTATTAAATTCAGGGGTGAAGGAAGGCTTGACAGGGATATTGATCTTAGTACTATTGACCTAAGTAAGGGTGCTGTAAGTCCAGAAAATGCTAGGCACGGCACAGTAGGACGAGAGGCCTGTGATCAATTTTGTTTAGGCAAATACGAAGATATGAAATTCTTCAGCAATATGATCAATCATTTTGATAGATACATTTCAGAGGTGTATCCTCAATGGGAGTACGATGTTCATAAATGGAGTTCTGAACATCTTTTAGGTTGGCACTATTTTAAAAATATTAAATATCAGGTTCCTGGAAATTTTAAATTTGCACTCAAGTTTGAAGGCAGATCTAATTTTGATGACAAAGATTTACATATTCCAATAACACAACAAATTTAAGGAAAATAATGGCAGATATAACTACAATAAATTTTGAAGGTGATGATTCAGAAGGATCTCACGGTGCAAGAATTAAAAAAGCATTAGACGATGCATTGAATGATATACATAAGTTATCAAACGATGTTATGGCTATGGAAGGAATGAGCGGCAAGATTTATAGAAAATTTATTAATAATTTAATTGCATCTACGCCGAATGCACGGTATTTAGAAACAGGCAGTTTAAAAGGTTCTACTGCCTGTGCGGCAATGTACAAAAATAAAGTCGGAGTTACCTGTATCGATAATTGGCATTGGCCAGAACATCGGCCTGACTTCTTTAAAAATACCAGTTCTGTTATGACTGATGATATTAATTTCAATGTCATTGAAAAAGATTTTAGAGCTGTAGATTATAGCAACATTGGAAAATTTAATGTATATATGTTTGACGGTCCTCATAGTGAAGACGATCAATATGACGGTGTAGTAATTGCACAACCTGCATTAGATGATACATATATTTTAATTGTTGATGATTGGAATTGGATGGAGGTTCAAGACGGAACCTGGGAAGCATTGAGAAATTTAGAACACGGACTAGTCTCAAAATTAGAAATAAGAACAACAGACGATTTTACATATCCTAAAATAGCAGATCATTTCAGTGACTGGCACAATGGATATCTTATTGCTGTTATTGAAAAATAAGGAAATTGTAGTATGAAATGGGAAAAAGATTTAGTCAAGGATATACGAACAGGAACATCCTACGATGACCAAGACGGTCATAATAATGACGAAGTGCATCCTAATGGACAATCTTGGCCTGGTCCAGAAGTCACAGAAGAAAATAGAGCGGCATTAACAGAAAGATTTTTACGTATTAGAGATAATTGTCAGTCTATTTTAGAAATAGGTGTTTGTAGAAATGAAGATGATTCCATCACACATAGATTTTTAAAAAACAAATTAAAAGAAACATTATACTTTGGAATAGATTTAGACGATAAAAGTTTTCTCAATGATGAATCAAACAACGTATACACCATTAGAAATACAAGTAGTGCGGTAAGAACAAACCTTGAATATATGCAACATATGGGAATGAAAGAATTTGGTTTTATTTTCATCGATGGGTGGCATAGTATCAGTCAGGTATTAATCGATTGGGAATATACAAATTTTCTGGCACCAGGTGGTATTGTGGGGTTTCACGATACATCTATTCACCCAGGTCCTAGTAGATTTGTTAAAGCATTGAACAGAGATATATGGGTCGTTGAAGAAAATGTCTGTCCAGTGGACCACGGTATAGGTTTCGCTTGGCGTAAGTAATAGGATGAATAATATGTTATTAATAGCACACAGAGGATTGTTTCAGGGTCCTGATAAATCACTAGAAAATAAACCTGAACAAATAATGAAAGCACTATTAAAAGGCTACGATTGTGAAATTGATCTTTGGGTAGTTAATTCTGAACTATGGTTAGGACACGATGGACCACAGTATCCTATCATCAAAGATTTTTTAGATCAGCCAGGGTTGTGGATTCACGCAAAAAATCTCGAAGCACTACATTGGTTAACAGGTACAGATTATAATTATTTTTGGCATCAAAATGATAGTTTTGTAATTACTAGCTATCATTTTATATGGACTTTTCCTGAAAATAAATTAACAGACCGTAGTATTATGTTAATGCCAGAATGGGCTAATCCTGAGTTAAAAGGATTAGAGGATGTAACCTGCTATGGCATCTGTAGCGATTATGTTGAACTTATTGCCAGCACCCGAAATCAACAGTAACTCCGTTATTTGGTTGTTCAATTGATCCTAATCTTATTTCTGCTCCTATCCTGGGGCAGATTTTTATTCCGTTAGATATAAGATGATATGCAAGTAATGTTTCAGGATGGAACATTATTCCTTTGAGATTATAAATCAAACTGTAATTAATCAAATTTGTATATATTGCTATATTGTCAGGAGTACTTACTCCTATTACATCATTAATAGAATATCCAACTCCGTGTTGTGCGGCATTAGACACTAGTACACTTTTAGGATTATCATTGATAAAATTTTTAACATCGATTAAATTTAATTTTTTTGTTAAGCAAAGATCTGGTCTTGCTCTGATCACAAGGTCATATTCATTCCCCGACCTCTGTCTAAGTTTATCTACTAAATTCCATCCTAGGTGCATTTTCCAAATAGATTGAAAATTACTGTGATGCATCTGAGGACCTGTTATTGTTGGATATTCTATTAAAGAACTATCTACAACTTCTAAATTAACCAACTGGTGGTTATCAGGTAGATTCGATGATATTTTATTTTTAGCCCATTCGGGATCAATAGTTCTCCACGAATCTGCTACTAATACATAATTATCGTAACCTAACTTATCTGGCTTAGGATTATCTTTCCATAGTTGAACATAGTAATCAACTGAGTCGGCTCCTACAATTCCATTTATAAAACTATCAAATCCTGCATAAAATCTAGGACTGCCTGATATTAATACTGCAACTTTCACTATGCCCACCTTCCAAAATCTGAAATATACACATAATCTTCCCATTTAGGGAATTTACCAAACGGATGAATTTCTCCTGTTTGCCTGTGTTTCCACTGTCCGAACCATCGGAACTCTACGTTAAAATTCCCTGACTGATAATTAAGATCATTACGTTCTAAGTGTCTAGCCAACATAGTCTCAGGATGGAATTTAATTCCTTTTTGATGATGTCCTTTGGCCTGATTGTATATATCTGCATATACAGTCATATTTTCTGATGATCCTATTCCTATTAAGTCAGAAATGTCAACGTTGTATCCGCACTTTTTATTATTTGGAATAATTATTGTTTTTTCATTTTCAATCAATCTACGATTTACCTTGTTTAAATCTAAAGGATTTAATAATGCAACATCGGGTCTTGATTTAATTACCACATCGTAGGTGAAATTATTTTCACGTTCATAGGCAATTCTAAGATTGTTACATTGATATTGACTATACCACATTTTCCATACATTAGGTTGTATTGTTTCTTTAGCATAGTTATCGGTTATAGGATCGTGTGATACAAGGTATTGATTATGTAACTCTAAATTTATTACATTATGGTTAGGTGGCAGATTTTCTTTGAATTTTTGTAATGCTCGATCACAATCGACATTTTGCCAAAATGGTGCTACAACCTGATGACTATCACCGCCTACTATAAATGATGTAGGAGTATTGGACCTCCATAAATAGAAGTACCAATCTATACTGTCATATTCTATTAAATTGTTTAAAAAATGATCAAATTCTACGCAGAATCTTGGCTCACCGTGAATTAAAATTGCTACTCTCATACTGGAATATTTAACTAAGTAATATATGTTCTTAATAATTTATGTCTTGGTAATGACACATATTACCATTCTTTCTGTAACACTTTATCTACATCGTAGTCAGGCACATCGTGGAGTAGAGTTTCATCCTTGGCTAAATCACTTTTTTAGATTTTGGTTATGGATCACCACAGGTATGGTTACCAAACAATGGGTGGCCATACATCGTAAACATCATAGATATAGTGATCAAGAGGGAGATCCTCATAGCCCTCACGTATTTGGATTAAAACGTGTATTTTTTAGTGGTGCATTATTGTATCATTATGCATCTAAAGATCGAGCATTAATAGATCAATACGGAGCAGGCACTCCTGATGATTGGATCGAGCATAATGTTTACGCTAAACACAGTCGCTTAGGAATTACTTTGTTATTACTTGTAAATTTACTTTGTTTTTCCTGGTGGGGATTTTTAATTTGGGGAATACAAATGATATGGATTCCATTCTGGGCCGCAGGTGTTATTAATGGATTAGGCCATTGGTGGGGTTATAGAAATGGAGAAACTAGAGATAAATCAACTAATCTAATACCCTGGGCTATTATAGTAGGAGGAGAAGAGTTGCACAACAATCATCACCTTGCTCCTGCTAGTCCAAAACTAAGTCGTTGTTGGTTTGAATTTGATATTGGGTGGACCTGGATTAAAATTTTAAGTTTAATCGGGCTTGCAAAAGTCAAGTATTAAGGGTTACTAGCGTATTGTCTCATTTGTGGAGAATGAGCTCTTTCTTTGGCTCTTGCATCAGCATCGGCAGGACGTTCAAATGTTTTGGTCCACGCTATACTTGCTGATATAGGATTAGAAAAATGAGTATTTAAATATGCTCGACCTTCCGGCTCTCTAAGAGCAAAATCAATTTGTTTTTTCCAGTTTGTTTTCCAGTCCGGCACAGCACGAGTCATATCAGTAAATCTATGATATCCTTTGGCGGTATTATCGTGCCATTGAAACATTCCACCACTAGGTCCGCCACGATCGTTGGGATTATATCTATGTGGTATAAATTCTGATTCGTGCCACATATTGGCCAACATACCTGCCCAGTGACTCATATCCATCATAGTGGCCAGATAATCTCTAACCTGTCTCCAAGGAACTGAACCACCAGATTGCGGAAGTTCTTTAACAGATTTCTTTGGTTCTGTATGTTTTGGTTTTATATCTTGTTTAGGTAATGCATTTGCTCTTGCGTGTTTTGTATCAGCAGGACCTGTATTTCTTTTATCAACCGCAGGAGCTTCAGGAACATCGTAAGTGAATAATGCTATAACATCTTCACGCTCTTTAGGACTCATTTTCTTTTGTATCAAATCTCCTAACGGATCGTCAGAAGTTTGTTGTGTAACTACAGGTTTACCAACATCAGGAATTTTTATTTTTTGCCCAGGAACAATCTTAGTCTTATTATCCATCCCGTTAAGTTTGAATAATTCTTGGGGTGTTATTCCATTCTGTCTAGCAATTGAATATATTGTATCGCCGGGTTCGACTGTTTGTTGAACTATCGGATTGGTTTTACCAAATGCACTACCTGCGGCAGCAGATAACCCGGCGGCACCTAATCCTCTTAGAAAACCTCTACGGCTGAGGTCTACTTCGTTGATAAGTTCGTTTATTCGCATTTGTATATTTAGCGAATATTACAAAGGTACCTTACGTTTGATAAAATCTGTAATTTTCTGTGCCATATCAGTTCCGCAGTATTTGTCCATACCTTCAAATCCTGGGCTTGAATTAGCTTCACAAACAAGATATCCTCCATTGTTATCAAACAACAAATCAATACCTGCTATTTGTAATCCTAATATTGATGCTGTTTCTCTAGCAATATAATCTATTTCTTCTGTGATTTCAAACGGTTCTGCTGTACCACCTTGACTTACATTTGCTCTAAAATCTCCCACAGGTGCTGTACGCTTCATTGCCGCAACAGTTTTGCCACCTATTACCCAAACACGTAAATCTGCCCCTGGACAAAAATTTACATACTCTTGAATTATTAATGTTTTCTTAAGAGCAATAGATCCTAGCAAATCCATTAAGTCTTTGAAATATTTTTTACTTTCACAGAGATAAACTGTTTTACCTTTGCTACCTGTTGTTGCTTTAACTATACAAGGATATCCTATTTCTTTTTCAACAAGGTCTACATCGACAGTTCCAGTAACCAACATTGTCTTAGGAATAGGTATGTTATTACGAGTTAATAATTGACTAGTTAATAATTTGTCAGCAACAATATCTACACTATCAGCATCGTTAATAACAGGAATCTTAAATTTTTCAATCTGACGCATCAATGCAGATGTAAAATAATTTGTACCTGAACCTGTACGACTCAGTACCATTGCTGGCATTTCTACTCTTTCACCTTTATATCTAATACTACGGCTTGTACTACGACTTACAATAATATCAAAATATTTTGGTTCAACTATTTGTGTTTCGTAACCAGCAGTTGTTAGTGTTTCTACAAGACGAACATTTTCGTAATTGCCTATATTGGTAGAATGATGCAATATCCATATTTTTTTCATTTTTATTAACTCATTAACAAATTCTAATAATAGTCAGTGATGACGACTCATTAAGTGCTAGTATTTAGTAACTAATGATTTATGGTGTTACTATTTTATCTTTCATTGGATGGAAACTGTTTATATTTCGTTGTGCATCTCTTACCTTGAGCACACAAGATACTTTTAATTCCATATTTGTTATTTTGTCACAATCAGTAACGCTGACGGTTGTCAAGGCCACACAGAAATGTTTTTGATTTGCTTCGTGTATTTGATTACATTTGTCTATGTCTCCTGCACAGGCAAACATAGGAAATAATAAAATTACATATATGTAATACATAACTATATTTACAAATATAGTCATAAAAAAAGAGCCTTACGGCCCTTTAGTGTTGGTTACGAGTTCCAACATCCACTCTATCGTTGTGGCCGATTTTATTTCAATTGTGTCCAATCATTGCGTATTTTTCCCTTAACTTTATCAGGTAATACAAGATAATCTAAATCTGTAGCAATCTTGTCACCTTTAGTAAATGCCCAATAAAAGAATTTAGCAACTTCATTTGTTTTAGAACCACCTTGTACATATACAACAACAAAAGTAGCAGATGTAATTGGCCATCCATCTAAGTTATTTAAGTCTACTGCCATTCCTGGTACGTCCCAATTGGCCGATTTTGCTGAAATAGCAAATGTTGTATCGTCTGGCTGAACTATTTGCCCTTTACGATTTTTAAGCACAACATAATTCATTTTGGCTTGTTTGACATAAGCATATTCTACATAACCTATTGATCCTGGCAATTGTTGTACGTAGGTAGCAATACCTGCATTACCTTTACCTGCGGTAATACCTTCTTTACCAAAGATAACGGTTTTACCTGTGCCTACATTCTTTTTAAAGTCTTCGTTTACTTTACATAAAAAGTCTGTGAATACTGCTGTTGTACCTGACGCATCACTACGTACAATTAGTGTGATTGCTTGGTCTGGTAATGTTAGTCCTGGATTCAATTTGGCAATTGCGCTATCATTCCAATTTGTAATTTTACGTTGGAAAATATCTGCTAAGGTTCTACCATCTAAAACTAACTTGCCTGCTTCAATGCCTTTAATATTAATAACCGGAACAACTCCTCCTACTGCTGTAGGAAATTGATAATAGCCTTTTGCTTTAATTTCTTCTTGCCCAACGGGATCATCTGTACCTGCAAAATCTACAGTTTTTGCTTCGATTTGTTTCATACCAGCACCACTGCCTACTGGTTGATAGTTGATGGTAATTCCTGTTTCTTTATTGTATTCACTGGCCCACTTAGAATATAATGGACCTGCAAAACTTGAACCAGCACCTGTAACTTGGGCCTGGGTTGTGATTGCTAATGTGGTTAATAAAATAGCCAATAATTTGTTCACTGTGTTTCTCCTTGTGTAACACTAATATTTAAACATAAATGTGTTACAGTTTTATTACAAACTAATTACATTTGTAATAAATGGATAAAATAAATGGCTCCGAAGAGCCATTTATTGTAAAAGTTAATTAACCTTTATGCTGGAATAAAATCAATTCCAGTTCCGGCCAATACACCAGTTGTAGCAGGAGCAACACCGACCAATCCAATTGTTTGTTGGAATGCGGTAAGGTGTGCGGCAGATGCCAGCATTGCGGCTTCTGTTGTGGCACCTGTTGCCAATTGTGTTACATAAGGCAATGCTTGTGCTGGTGTTGGTGCAGTACCAACTACATTTGTGTAAACTTGGTTTACAAAACTAGCATAGTCGCTACCACCTGCGGCTGTGGTAAACACGCTTGATCCAACAATTGCTTGAGCAACCTGCGCACTAGTCTGTCCGGCGTCTTCCATCTTGATACCAAGACCTTCATAGATCTTACTAACTGTACCACCAAGACTGGCTTTAAGTAAAGCATAAACATCACCAGCAGTTCCTGTAATGTCAAATGCTGTGGCTTTGTCTGTGAAGACAACACGCTCGTGATTTTCTAGTTTAAATGATACCTGTGTATCCAATGCTGATGTTACAGCAATGTCTTTGTTGGTAAGATCATTTACTACTGTAAAATTAGCACTCTTGTCATTGAATGTATATGTATCAATACCCGAGGTTCCTGTTACATCAATAACTGTATTGATAGTACCGTTGCCCAAAGCGCCTGTACCGACTGTACCAAACGTAGAAATCTTACCGCCTGTTCCGATACTAGCAACGGTTACAATGTCATTGTTAGTAGGTGCGGCACCACCTAGGCTTGTACCAGGAATGATAATTGTATCACCTACGGCATAACCAGAGCCTAGATTTGCTGTTTCAATCACTGTGGTATAAACACTATTAGTTTTTGTTACATCAAATTTAGCACCGGTTCCTGATCCACCAGTTGCACCTGTCACGGCTGTATAAGTTGCGTTAATTGGTAGTTCACCAATTGTTACTGTTACTGTCATTTTAATTCCTTATTAATATTAAAACACTATTTTATAGTGTTTATACTTAATAGTCAACTAAAATGATTACCAAAAATTACTTATTGGCCAATGGATTGTCTATGGCTTTTTGTATCTTACCATCAACATCTCGATTAAGTTTTTCCAATTTGGCATCTGTAGCAGATTTCAACTTATCCATATCACTACGAACTTTATCCAAATCGTCTCGAACATCTTTACGCATAGCACGAATTTCACTATCTGTTGAACGCATTGTTTCTTTGGTACTGCGTTCTACAGTTTCTGTTATACTTTCATTTCGGCGAATGTCATTTTTTAGATCATTTTTAATATCACGAGTATAGTCATTGGTTTTACCTAGTGTTTCTTCAATAACTGCTAGGCGCTTGTCATAACTACTCAAATCTGGAGCAGTATATTCAGCAATCTTTTTCTTCATACCAATGTAATCTTTGTACACTTCAAAGCATCCATATAGTCCGCCTAACAATGAACTGACCAATGTAAATGCTACCATTAGTTTTGCTGGTGTAAATTCATAACCGCCAATACTAATGACAGTATCTTTACTGGCATACTTTTTTACTGTGGCTTCGGCTTCGTCAATCTTTGCGTCGACGCTTTTGATTTCTTCTGTCATTTTATTCTCCTATTTTGTACTGCATATCTAACATCTGTTGATACACACGATCACTGGCCATTTGTCGTAATGCTCTTACATTATCAACTGTTGTTTGATTACGATAAATTTCTTTGGGCTCATAAAAGGCCGCATCTTTTAATGCCACACTATATGTTTCAAATCCTTGAGGCTGTACGGCCATTGCTTCTAGTGTAACTCCCACTGACAATTCATTCGGTTGTACATTCCTATTAACTGTTTCTGTACGCTGTTCTTCTGTAGAACTCTGTAGTTCAACTCGACCCATCATAACATCATTTAATGGATTGCCTGGACGACCTAGACCTCCAAATCCCAATGGTGTTGATTGTACTTCAACATCTAACGATCGGTCAGTCTTGGCAGTTACAATAGGTGTATATTGTTGTATAGTCACAGGTTGTGTTTGTTGTATTGATGCCGTTAACCCTAATCCAGAACCACCTGAGCTCATTGGTGTTAACCCAAAGAATCCACTACTATTGCTATTACTCTTATTAGATGATGTATTATTAACAGTTGGTTGTTGTATCTGTACTTGTGCCTGTTGTGTGTTTGTTGAAGTAACAACTGTTTGAGTAACTGGCGTATTTCCTACGACAACCGAACTAGCTGCCGATGACTGTGTAGGTTGTGAATTAGACACAGCCATTGCGTTTATAGAAGCAATTGCGGTAGTGGCAGTTTCTTGTGATTGTGCGGTAGACGCACTGACCACTGCTTGAGCATTTTGTACTGCCGCTTTTTGTGTTGCTTGTTCACGTGCTTGTGCTTGTTTTAACGCTTGTGAAGCAGTAGCAGATGGTCCTATCTTAGGACTGGTTTGTCCTGGTTGTGTATTAGAAGGAGTTGTTGCTGTAATTACTGTAGTTGACGATTGTGTGGTAGTAGCAGGCGCCGAAGTTGTAGCACTTGCTTGACTATCTTTAACTGCCTGTGGTACATTATCTTGTGCAGTGACTGTACCTGTACTAGACACATCAGCACCACCTACATTAACCGTTGTTACACTGGTCATTGTGGGATTACTTGATGTTTGGCCAATTGGCGGAGTCACTGTGGTTGAACTTGTAGCTACTGTGGCTTGACCAGTCTGACTGACCGTTACATTATTAGATGACGAATTTGTAGTTGTAGGAACGGTTGGTGTTGTGGTAGGAGTGCCTGGACTAGGCGAAGAAGGGGCACTGGTATAATTCAGTGATACATTGACATCACGCACTCTCGGTCCATAGTATCCTGCCCAGAATCGATTGTCTTTTCCAGTAAACGATACATCAAGACTACTCACAGATGACAGACCATAACTGGTGGTAAAATTTTGTGTGCCCGAGAATGTCTGTAAATTGATATTAGTATTGTTATAATTATAACTGTAACTTTCCAGAGTTTGTCCATTGGCACCTTGTAGACTAACGTTGCCAGTTAATGTCCCTTGAGTGGCGCCTTCGTTGTCGATGATCCAAGAATAATTGTAACCGTTGAGTTTAATGCCAGAGCCAGCATTGGCCAATGCAGTATTGATACCAATTATTTGCAAAGCGGTACTGTACCCCCAAGAAAATCGAATGGTATTAGTATCTTGATTCATTGCAGGTGCGGGACCTCCCCAACAGCACTGACTTACTCCAGCATTGTTGGTATATGTTATTCCGTTCCACCCGGTTGGACTAATCAAGTTGCCAGTGCTAGAAACAACGCCAGTAGTAGGGTCTACAGTTTGGGCTTTAGAAGTGGAACAGTTTAAAAACAACCATGCCAAGCAAAGCGCCAAGGCCAATATTTTTCTTAGTGTCATCTTCTTTTGCCTCTTGAGGTTTTGGTAGTTTGTCTGGATTATCGTCCCACTCTGCTTTGGCTTGAGCACCAATCTTGCCTTCATAAGGGCAAGGTGTGCCGGCTTGTGCCATAGCATCAAACACACGACGGTCTTGACATAGTGTAGCAACGGCAGCTACTTTCATACCCATATCATACAAACGTCCGGCTAGTTTCAATCTTTCACAATTCATATCGCGAACTGTGCCGCCTGTGCTTACTCCAAAGATCTGTGTTTGTACTGATCCACTTGTACCAGTTGTACACAAGTCGTTGTTACCACCCGACATCATAGCTGGTGCTACAGCAGTTGGTGGAGGTTGGATAACACGTTGTGTGATATCACTACTGTTAATATTGTTATTGGTCATACTACCGCTTTGAATGTTTTGGTTAACAGCAGTGGTTTGATTAATGTTATTATTATTGTTTGTGGCTGTACTAGTATTAACATTATTATTGTTATTAGTCATTGTACCAGTGTTAACGTTGTTATTGTTGTATGTCATTGTGCCAGTATTAACATTGTTGTTATTATTAGTATTGGTACTTGTTGAAGTGGACGTATTTTGATTAATATTAGTCATTGTCCCATACTGATAATTAGTGTTGGTGTTATTACTAGTTGATGTACTTACGTTATTATTGTTGTTTGTGTAAGTAACAGATCCTGACAAATTATTGTTGTTATTGTTGGTTACTGTACCACTTTGTACGTTATTGTTGGTGTATGTAACGCTACCACTCATAACATTGTTGTTATTATTGTTGTTGGTTACTGTGCCACTTTGAACATTGTTATTGTTGTTGGTATAAGTAACGCTACCGGCCATGGTATTAACATTGTTGTTGTTGTTGGTTACTGTACCACTTTGTACGTTATTGTTTGTATTAACGTTAGTAGTCCCACCGCTTAATGCGGTGTTATTATTGTTAGTAATAGTACCACTGTTAACGTTATTAGTATTGACTGTACTTACACTATTGCTAGTGCTGTTAGTATCAACTAAACTAGATGAACTGTAGCCGCCCAATGCGGTACCTTGGTTTATTATTGTAGGAGATGTTTGCGTAAAGGCCGATATGGATAATACCGCCGCCGCAAAACCGACTATTAATTTTTTGATCATATTTTCGCTCCAGAAAAAGTGTGTTAGCTTTTTATTTATAGGGCAAAAACTTGAGTTCTATGCTAGCTTATCTATTTGGCCTTTTCTTTGGTAGTAGGCTTGGTTGCTTCTTTGGTTTCTTTAAGCAATCTTTGAGAAGCGGGACTATTACGATGTCCCTTCGGTAGTGGAGGATTCTTAACTGTGGGTTTTCTTCTGAACCAACTCAAATGCGTTCTCCTTGTTGTATTTAACAAGGAACACGATTATTATTCTGTTTCAAACAAAATTGAGCCAGGTGTGGTTGTATGTTTGTCCACACGATTTTTCATCTTGTCAAACATTTCCGAATCTTGTTCAACGAGTATGAAATTTCTATCTAAATTAAATGCGGCAACACCTGTGCTTCCGCTACCAGCAAATGTGTCTAATATAAGATCACCCTTGTTTGAAAGCAATTCAATAAAGTATTCTAATATTTCTACTGGTTTTTCTGTAGGATGTATCTTATTTTTACCTAATCCGCCACTATATGTAATGGTATTAGGAATAACACACTCTATAACATCACCTGTGTGTTTTCTTTCTTTGAGCATTTTTTCTGCGGCTTTTTTAGCATTAGCAAAAATTTTATCTAAATCATCATTAGGGTCACTGTCTTTGACCATTTTGTAAACTATGCTACTGATTTTATCAGCGGCGGCATAACGCTCTACTCTACTACCTTTTTTACTATCGGCATTAAATGTTCTCTTACCGTCGGGCTTAATACCAAACAACACATATTCGCAGGCACTAACAGGATTTACTTTTCTATTAAATGGAACAGCGGCTGGTTTCTTCCAAGTCCATACACGTTTTGGTTCAAATCCATTATCTTCCATAATCTTCCAAAGGTAAGAAACATATTGGTCACTGATGAATATTGCAAAGGTTCCGCCTTTGCGTAATTTCTTAAACCAAAACTTTGACCAACTGTCTAGTTGTTTTAGAAATTCATTGTGTTCTACATTGTCCCAATCTTTTTCAAATGTAGAACTAAATTGTTGATTATGAATTGTGGTTTTATTTTCGCCAGTCTCTTTGTCAATCCAAACTGGAGTTGCTCCACCTTCAGAAATATTGTAAGGAGGATCAGTTAATAACAGATCTACAGATCCGTCTTTGATTTGATCATCGAATGTTAGGAAGTCGCCGTGATGTAGTGTATTCATACACTTAGTATAACATATCTAATGCAGATTGTCAATCTAAAATACCAATAAATCCGGGTAAATTGTTTCCAGGAATATGGCTAGGTGCGTGATATTGGAATTCGAAATTAATTTCGCTAAATGGTTTGGTGATTAATTTTAATGTACCATTTGAGTTTATAGTAATATGTCCAATTACAGCATTTGCTTCTTTGACAATATCTGTCATCATTGTTTTATACTCATTGGCGTGTTCACCTTTGGTAATATAGTTGAGCAACCCAACTCCTAATACATAGGTAAGAATATCTGCTCCTCCGTCTACTGGATTGGCATCAAAACTTGGTTTTCCTGCCGCTTTGCTTTTAGGAGCTGTATCTCTTTTACCTAAGTAATAATTACCATCTGCTGGCAATCCCACAGGCTTGCCCCACTGACCAGCAATCATTGCAGGATAAACTGAGTTTAAAAATTTTGAATAATCTGCGCCATTCTCTGATTTTAATAAAGTTGATACAGCAGAGCTTAACCCTTTAAAATTCTTAATATTTTTGGTTCCTAAAATTTCCATTAACTTTTGATATTCTGGAATATTTGCAGTGGAGGCAGCGGCAATAATTTTATCTTTGTTATTGCCTTCGTTGCTAGGATGAAATTGTTTTAGAATTTTAAACTTGTCTTGTTTTTCTGTATCTTGTGTAATAGATGCTTCGTACTTGTCCATTAAATCGTGTATAGCTCTAAAACTAGTTCCAGATCCTGTTAGTGCTTTCACACTCATATTCATTCCATGAAGTTTTACGTCTACCAATGGATGGTTGCCTGTTGGTAATTCTGCTTTATCGCCTGGTTTCATTATTAATATAGGAGCAAGTATTTCACCAAAATCTTGACTAACAATTCCAAGGTACTCGTTTATGTGACTCATCGATTCAGGTGCAATAGGAGTATTGCCACCTGTGGCGGCATTGTCAATTAATGCGTTTAGTGTTTCTGCAAGTAATGGATCTCGAGTGTTAAATTTATTTGCAATAGACTGTTTAACTACTTTAATAAGTTCATCTTTGGAGAAAATACCACCATTGATACCTAGTCCTGCTGGTGTAAGTTCTTTACGTGCTATTCCAATACTTGTATCAGTTTTTGCACCCTTCATACCAATTACGATTGTATAAAGAACATTATCTTTTATAAAACTATGTACAGGAAAACTGCTACTGGCCGTAGACTGGATAGGATCCAATGCGGCAGGAACAGCACCCCAATCTGTCATTGCTTGTTTTAACTGTGCTACATTAATACCTTTAGCACGGATGCTACGTATTCTTTTTGCACCGCCTGCAGCCTGTTGGTCAAACTTACCGTGAGGAATACTGGTTTGCAATTTATGTATTGCAGAATTTAATTGTTTGTTATCAGCGTATACTGGTTTTTGTATATCGTCTGGAGCAGGTAATTGTGCTGGGGGATTTTGTGGCGTGGGGTCCATACCCATAGGTTCCTTTCCATAGGGAAGTACTATTTCATTTTCACGTAAGAACTCTTTAGATCGCATAATCTAGTATTTAACCAATTTCGGGGTATTGTACTGTTTCTACAAAACGTTTAATTTTGGGTTCTTCTACACCCATACTAACCATACTACGAACCACGTGTGGATTTTGTTTTTGATAGCGACAATAGCGATTTTGAGCCATATGAAAGTCTGCAATATCTTGCTGGTTTAATCCTACATTGTTTAGATAAAATTCTAGGGTATTTTTGGCAAGATCGCAGAGTTGTGTTATTTCGTCTGTGTCGCTTAGATTACCTGCGGCAACCATAGCAGGACTAAAGATTTGTTTGGCCCATTCTGGAAGTTCTCTAGGTTTATTCCATTCTAATGTAGAAACTTTTTCATTGAACCAGTTCCACATAGGACTAGCTTTATCTCCAGCAAAACTAAAATCGTGGAATGCTCCTGTTATTTTATTAGGACCACACACAGCATCAAACCCCCATATAGGGCTAGGATCATTGAAGTGAGGAAATATTGTAGCGTGTAAAATATAAATTTTATGAGTTTCTCTACGATCGATTATTTGCAGATGTGCCCTACGATATTTTCTACTACCGTATAAATGGTTTTCCCAATCATAATCGTCGACAGGATCTGCTAACTTATACCCGCTAGCTTCAAATGCTGTTTTTATGTGTGCTGAAAGATCTTCAATTTGATTCCAAACTACTGTCATATTCGCTCAATATTTTTATTGCCCAATCAAAGGCTATGTTAGCTTCATCGGCTAAATCATCCGTAATTAAACCTCTTACCGTGGTAACAAGTTCTTTGGTATTTTCAAACTCTAAATGACGATGTGGTGCATCGACAATTTTTTTAATCATTTGCCCGCCAAACATATCACCCATATGCCATGTATATAGATGTGCTAGTATTTGTTTTGGGTCAGTTAATCCTCGTATATAGATAGCATATTCTTTGCTAACCTCTCGAGGGATATTATATGTTGTAAGTCCTTGAACCATTTCCTTGTAATCTTCAAGGATTAATGCTGTACGTTCAATGCCAGGTAAGTTGTTTAGTATACCTGCTAGTTTTGCTTGTTCTTCGATTGCTCGATACCAAATTGCTTTTTGATATGTATAATCAATCCACAGTTCCATTGGAAGTGTTTTATTGAATACCGCCTTCATAAACGATTTTTCTTCTGCGGCTTTATGTTTTTCTGCTGTTAATTCTTTGAGGCTCATGCAGCCTCCGCTTTGAGCATAAGTGGAAATCCGTTAGCTCTAGCCATAGTTGTGCCATCTAAGATTTTTTGCTCAGCAACTTCGTGTGAATAAATTCCTGCCACTGCACTACCGTTATTGTGAATGTCTAGTGTTAATTTAAGTGCTGAAGAATCATTGTGTCTAAACACAGTAATCAGCATAGCCACAACAAAGTCAATAGGAGTCATATCATCATTGAGGACAAGTACCTTATATTTTTTAGGCTCTTTGATCTCTTTTGAAGTTACACGTTTCTTTTCAATTACGTTTTCTGTTGTAGTCATAATAGTATAATATATTTAGTTTAAACACCAAGGGGGGCGAGCCCCCTTGGACCTTACTCAGCGATCAGTTTGATCTGGCGAGGTTTTAGTGCATCGGGAATAACACGATTAAGAGCAATAGTTAAAACCCCATTCTTAATCTTGCCTTCGCCAACTTCCATATGCTCGGCTAATGTCCAACTACGTGTAAAATCACGAGTTGCTAGACTACGGTGTAGATATTGAGTATCTTCAGATTGCTCATCAGCTCTTACACCTTTGACAATCAATTGATTTTGATCAACTTCAACTGTGATTTCATCCTTGTCAAATCCTGTCACAGCGATTTCTAGCTCGTAGCTATCTTCATCGTATTTTAGGACATTGTAGGGTGGGTAGTTGTTGTTGATTTGATTTGCAAAACGATTTTCTAAATCGTTAAACATTGTGTCAAAACCAAGAAGTGCTCTGTTTAGAGCGTTGGTGTCAAAGCGAGTTATTTGATTCATAATTTTCTCCTTCATTAAGTAAGTGAATCAGTGGGCACTATGCCCGGTGTGTAATAGCCATTAGGTCTATTACTACATTATTTATTATATATTCTTCAGAAATCGGTGTCAATATGATCAGCTGTAACTTTTTTACCATTCAGTGCTTGTTCATATTCTTGTCTGTGTTGCTTTGGATCAAATTTAACTTCTGAATTATGCAAAAGTTTAAAAACAGGGTGCAATAATTTTTGTGTAATTCTACGGCTCATATCTTCAAGGACTGCTAGTTCATCTTCGCCCTCGGCAATACGTTGTAAAGCAACTCCACGCTCATACATTCCTACACGTTTGCTCCAGGATTCAAAATTTTCGCCGTCTTTGAGTTTCATAAAGGTAACTCTGTTCTATACTCTACTGTGCCTTTGATTTTTGGTTTAACTGCTTTTTCCAAATCTACGCCGATTAATTCTCTTACTACAGCACTACGATTTTTAACATTCTTTTGCCCTAGCACAACCAACGCATATAATTCTTTATTTTTTTCTATAAGCATAGCAACACATCGACCCGCAGGATTGGTAAATCCTGTTTTACTGATAAGAATATTATCGTAGACAAACAATTCAGGATTGGTATTTCTTAGATTAATTTTCAAAGTTTTCTTGCCTTTAGGCACTGCCAAAACTGCATTGCGTTCATTGGCAATACTACGAATTACAGGATTGTCTTTGATTTGATTTAAAAATTCAACCAGGTCAAATGCTGTACTAACATTACCAGGTAGTAGTCCAGAACTATCTACAAGGTGAGTATTCATCAGTGAATGAGATGTTGTATAAAAATTAACATCTTCTAAAAATTTATTGAATCCACCTGGATGATGATTTGCCAAAGTTTCTGCCGCCCTGTTATCACTGCTGATAATCATTGCACGTAACAAATCTATTCTAGGCATATAAACACCCACAGGAACGTGTCCGCGGCTTTTACCATCAACTTTAATTGATTCATTGAGATCAACACCACTGTTTATTATAGTAATAGCGGTAAACAATTTTGTAATACTGGCAATAGATCTTACTTCTTGGTTATTAAATTTTACAAGATAATCGGATTCCTGATAATCAAATAAAACATAACTGCCACCTTGGGGCACAGCCTGAGCAATACCACATACTAACAATGATAACAATAATATAATTTTTTTCATAGTAATATTTAACTCAATCATACTTCGAAGGTAAATGAGGAATTAAACCCATTGCCTTCTTCCCAGGGTATATAACCTCTAGGATTTGATAGTATACGAGTATTTCCGATCAAATAATCAACTGGGTCGTGCATATGTCCGTGAACCCAGGCTTTAATATTTGGATTATCTAATATGAGCTCGCTTAACTCACTGGCATACCCACCGTTCGTAGTAGTTTCATTCTTGTATTTTTCGTTCACACTCATAAAACTAGGTGCGTGATGTGTTATAACCACAACGGGCTTATCTTTGTTTTTTTCTAATACCGACTTAAAATACTCTAAACTCTGGCGATGCAAATCTAATGTAAACTCCGGAGTAAGTTTATAGTATAGATTTTTTTCAGGATAAAAGTTTTGAATAACTTTATAGTCGTTCATAAATCCCTTAATCATAAACATTGTCACTGGATCGCCTCGGTTAAGGTCGGTCCAAAGTGTGGCGCCTAAAAATAGTACACCATTATACTCTGCTGTCTCATTTTCGAGGATGGTCGTATTGGCAGGAAGCAACGCCTTGATATCGTCATAGGTTTTGTGCAATCTATGATGATAATGCTCGTGATTTCCCATAACATAAAATACTCGATCATACTTAGACAATTCATCTAAGAATGTAGGATCTTTCTTTAATGTTCTGTACTCTGCAATATCGCCAGCAAGAATTAATACCTCTCCGCCGGGAAGTGTTTGAGGTGCAAATTCTAAGTGCAAATCGCTGACCAAATTAATTTTCATTTACTCGCCCCATTTTAATAAAAACCACGAATACTCTGCCGGTGTGGCTAGGTAGATTCGTATATACCATTCTGTGGATCCCCAACACCAAAATCCGTTAGGAGGGTTTATTTTATTGTAGTGTTCTAGTTCGCAACTTGGACCCCAGGTTTGCCAGCACCAATTTCTAACATCTGAAAATTTTTGTAGTTCATTGGTTTGAAATTGAATATGGTATTTAAAATTTCCATATCCGGAGAATCGACGATCTAGTTGTTTTACCTTCATATACTATATTATACAGTATAAAGGCAAAGATGTCAATCTGGTATTATTTGAACCAACCTATCTTTTCGCCGGCTTCTTTTCTGCGATCTGATTCTTCTCGACTTCCTGGATAACGACTAGCCCAAATTAATATAAGAGCAAAGAATATGCTCATTCCAATAATGGCTTTGACATTATGTGTAGCAAACCACATAATGATTAAACTACCATCCATACTTAAAAACATAGCCCATTTGGCTAGTTTAGGGAATACTCGTCCTTCTCCCCAATTACGGATAACAGGACCAAATAATTTATGATTGAGCATATAATTATGGAAGCGTTCACTGCTTTTACTAAAGCACCAGGTTGCTATTAGTGCAGGAGTGCTCCAAGGCAGGCCTGGTATAACTGTACCTAAATAAGCAATACCTAAAAATAATATACCTGCACTAAACCAAAGTGCTTTTTTAATTTTGTTCATAACAATCATTTTCTTGATCCTAATGTCTATTATCATAGAATTCAAAATGGATACTATATCCAAATAATCCTAGCTCTATATTTAGGCCAGAGTGGGATTGTCTATGGGTAATTGCGAGCACTATTGTAATAATATCGTCACATTTGAAAATTTTAATTTCTCAGAACTTATGTTTAAGATGTATACTTAGTTGGTTTAAATAATTTGTTTAATTGGAAGATGTCGCTCGTTAATTAATTCTTTAACAAATTCTAATAACTGTTCTGGGGTCCAATTATTATCTAACCATTCAGTTTCCCACTCATCTACCTTCCATAGTATATCTCTATTTTGTATTTTAATGATATTTTCGAGACGCTTGATATGTGTGCTAGGACCATCAAACACATATTTAAATTTGGCAATACCGCCCCAAGCGCCTGTATAATCTTTTTCTCTGCGCTCTTGGTCACCAGTAATGCCAAACCCTACTCTATAAGGACCCGGAAGTATATAAAATTTCATTACGCAAATTCAACTTCGTTGTTGAATAATGCCTTTATATCGTCATCGAGAAAATCTAGAATTTTCTCAAATCGATCTAACAATGGTTTAGGAATGCGTTGGGTTCCGCCTAAATTTTGGTACAACAATACCAAGACAGCGGCAATAGCCTCATCTTGCCAACTTACCTCGTACCCGTATGTATATTCTCCCCATTTTTTATGTGCCCTATGTACAGCTTCATGAAACTGAGCGAATCCTGCAAAATAACCCTGTAAAATCCCAGCAAGCTCTTTAAGAAACTTGTCTGTAATTTTAATATGCGCCGCGCCAAATGCCTTAGCAAGATCCTCCATTACAAACCACAAAGAACCGTTAATTTCATCATAATGAAAATAATCATTATGGAACTTACAGGCCATTTCAAGAATAGCATCATCTAAGTTTAATGCCTGCATATGAGTAAATGTTCCTGGCAATCCTACAAAATCGCTTTCTTTGTCTACTGGATAGCAGTTATATTTTTCACAAATTAATTGTTTATGTTCAGCAGTTAAATCATCATTTTCTTTACTACCATCAATACGCACACTCATAACTTTAGTGCGATGCTCGTACCAGGCACTAATTTTCTTTTTACCTTTTCCGTTGATAAGAGAAAACGCCTTACGAGCAAATGACTTACTAGTAGTTTCAATATACAATACAGGCATTTCAACTTCGCGCCAGTCTGATTCTCCATTAAACAATCCGGAATCAATCATTGCGGCAACCAGTGTGGCGGTATGTTGAGAATCATTTGCATGATATTCTTCTTTACCAGGTACCTTGGTACAATAAATTACTTGTAAATAGCGAGGGTCAAACGAATTTATAGCAGAAATCTTAGTACAATGTTTTGCGTCGAGTGCTCGTTGTATATCCTCGTCGATAAAAATTAATCCAAGTTTAACCATTTTAATCATAGGACGCAGGCTTGGACTAAGTTTAATTCCTGAAGTTTGATAAGACGCCATTAGTTTGGCCCACTCTTTGTAACTTTGTAATTCTTTTACACGATCGGCTAGTTTAACAATCTTACTGGTAGTAGACTTTAATGGATTACGCTGTTTCATAATATTTGGTTTACGAACAACATCTTGGTATTCTGGAATCATATCAATCTTTCTAAAAGTGTGTGTGAATTAATTTAACCTACAAAAATATTATAACATCGGCAACGCTAATTGTCAATCTATTTTGTACGAATTTTTAATTTTGAGTAGATATTTTGAACACCGACTGCCTGACGTATAGCATCTTGCAAAGCATCGTGTTTGCTTCCAGTAGGCATATCCGGATCGTAGCCTAAATCAAACAATGTACGAGTATCTCTCAGTTGCCAATAATTCCAAGGCACCGGTCTGCCCATTTGACGTAGAACATTTTCAATCATAACCAAATCAAATGTAGCACCGTGACTCCAAAAGGCATCACACCCCCAGGCAAACTTATGGAAACGGTCCATTGCTTCTTCTAGTGGAATTCGATCTTGATCCGAAAATGCTTCTTCCATAATGGCAGGATCTTGTTTAGCCCACCAATCCAGCGTAGCAGGATCAACAAATCTACCTAATCGATCTTGATCATCTATGCTGATACGAAAGTATATTTTATCACCGTAACCATTTCCCCACGGATTAAAATGCACAGCTCCAAGTGTTAAAATAACGGCATCTGGAGTAACTGCCATTGTCTCCATATCTACCATTAAATGTTTTGCCATAATATTCTTTCTATAAAACTATATTATAGCAGAATATTTGTATTTTGTCAATACATTTTTTTGGGTAAACTTTGTTCGCGGAGTTTTTTATTCCAGCGGGCTTTGGCAGCACCTGCTTTTCTTTTTCGAGCGGTTGTAGGCTTTTCATAAAACATTTTGGTCTTAACGATTTCCATTGTTCCTAAATCGTCAACCTTTTGTTTGAACTTACGTAGAGCTACATTTATTGGTAAATCACCTACAATAATTTTGGTGCCTTTACCTTGGATTTTATTGAACTTTGCCATTTATTTTCTTATCAAATATTAACGTGGCGGGACTTCCCTCCACTGTTTCTTTACTTATAATAATTTTCTTCAAACCTCGTTCTACAAGATTGATTGCGTCAAATTGGTATGGTAAAAGTGTTTTTTCTATAATATTTTTTAATCCACGAGCATTGGTTTTAAGTTCTTTGGCTTTTTCGGCAATGTACTCTAATGCTTCATTTTCAAATTCTAGCTCTATGTTATCCAAAGAAAATATGTATTCGTACTGTTTAACTATACTATTTTTAGGCTCTTTGAGTACCTGTACTAGATTTTCTACACTTAATTCATCTACGTTAATTACCAATCCGAATCTGCCTACAAATTCTGGAATAAACCCAAATTGAATAATATCCTTGTTTGTCACAGATTGATAAATGTTTTCTTGTGCTTTTTTATCCATAACAGCGGCGTGAAATCCAATACTACGGCTTTCCATTCTTTGCTGTATAATCTTATCCAAACCAACAAATGCTCCACCACAGATAAAAAGTATTCCGCTGGTATCAATTTCTTGCATATCACTACCAGGATGCTTACGTTTACCCGAACTAGGAATACGCATAATACTGCCTTCGATCATTTTAAGAAGAGCCTGTTGTACACCTTCTCCGCTAACATCTCTGGTAATAGAAACGCTTTCGCTTTTCTTTGCGATTTTGTCAATTTCGTCTACATATACAATACCACGACTTGCTTTATCAATATCACCATCTGCTTCGGCAATGAGACGAGTTAAAATACTTTCAACATCGTCGCCTACATACCCTGCTTCGGTAATACCAGTGGCATCACAAATAGCAAAAGGCAAGTTTAAGAATTCTGCAATCTTACGAGCTAACATTGTCTTGCCACATCCAGTAGGTCCTAGTAATAACACATTTGTTTTTTCTAGTTTAATTGTTTCGCTGGGATTATTGATACGTTTGAAATGTTGACTAACTGCTACACTGAGTGCAATTTTAGCATAGTCCTGCCCAATGACATACTCATCTAAGTAATCTTTGATCAATGCAGGATTTAATGTTTTTCTTTCTGGTGGGAAGTTTTTAACTTTTTCGTCTTTGAGTATGTCAACACATAACTCAACACAATCATTACAGATTGCACTATTATCACCGACTATTAATTTTTCAACTTCTTCTTTGGTTTTATTACAAAAATCACAAGTATGTTTAGTTATTTTGGTCACCTAGTGCTCTTTCTAAAAATTGTTCGATCTCGGTTACTCTATTATTATTAATATGGCTATAAACAGCGGCTAGGTTTTCGTTGGTAGTTTTATATGTAAACTGCCCCTTTCCTAAAAGATAGCCACTCAATGCCTGTGAAATTTCATTAACCTGATCTAGGTCTATATACTTATGTTGGCAAGAGGCCGAGGCCCATAAAATCCAAGGCACATCTGACTCGCCATTATATAGATAAAAATTAATATCGTGATCAAATTGCTTGTCGGCAATCCAACGACTTACTGTTTCTTGATCCTGATCATTGATGTGTACAAATAATACACTTTTAGTATCGTTTTCGTAGATATCAGGAGGCGTAATTAAAATTATTTTACCTGACATTATAGTCTTGCTTTTACTCTTTCTCTGAGTTCTTCTGGAACTTCATTCATATGCATACGTCCTGCACGAATATTGGCCGCAAGATAGATTACGTGATCTTCGTGGCCATCGACAGCCGTTTGTTGTGCTTCTTCACTCTTTGCAACATAGTCATCTTGACTGATAGCATTAACTGCTTTGGACCAAACATTACTTTCTTGTTGTTCTTCATTTTGAACATACGTTTCAGGAAGTGGTACAACTACACTTTTTCTAGGAAATACTTTTGTACGAGTTACTGTACTTTCTTCACGTTTTAAAACAGGCACAGGCGGTGTTATAACTGTTTCTACTACAGGTTCAACCACAGGCTCTAGTTTATTTGATATCTCTTTCCAGGCTTCTTCCTCTTCGAGTGTTGGCGTATTATCTGTGTCAGTAGCAACTTTAACAGTTTGATATTCAAATGTATCTTTAGGATGTTCTCCGTGATCTGTAAACTTAATAGATGATAATTGATCTTCAACTTCAATTGGTTCTTCTGTTGAAGGTTCTTCTGCAACATCTGTGACTTGTTCTAGTACAGTAGGTTCAGCATTATTTGAATTTTCTCTCTCACGGAACTGTTGGAAACTAATTTGACTAGATATCAATAGTATAAGCGCCAATGGATCAAATACAATAATGATTAATATAATAACCCAAGTAACTGCACGTTCTAAAATTGCAGAGTCTGTGTTACCATAAACAAATGCCGCGATATATTTTATTGGACCAACTTCCGCTTCGACTTTGCGAACTTCAGCCGCAATTGGCGCACGTTCTTCGTTGAGGCTAGTAATTCTCTTTTGAGAGTCTGCAATGTCCTGAGCAAGGCGACTACGTTCTTTCTGCTGGGCTTTTCGAATAGCAACAGCTTTTTCTGCGCCCTTTTCATCTTGACTGCGACCCATAACTTGGTCCACTGAATCATCAAGTTGTTTGAGTGCTCGGCGATTAGCATCTATATTTTCCTTTTCTGTTTGAATCTTTTCATCATAAACAGCAATTTTACTCAGTACATCACCGCTGACCAAATTTTGATCACTATGTGCTTTTGAAAGGAATCCAAAAATACCCATACTGGTGATAACCATAAGCAAGGCAACTGCTACACACAAATAGGCTTTGATACTCAATGGAGCAATCTTCCAATTTTGTTTTAGCCAAACAGTGGCAATGATCTTGCCAATTTCTAAACTTATACCCATAATCATAATGGGAATAATTGCCGCCGAAAATATCGCAGTAAGGCCTGCAACTGAATAATATACTGCCACTGCTGAAACAGATAGCCCACTAAGTAATGCTAAATAGGCAATTAGTTTTTCATTTAAAGTTGTTTTCATAAGAATATTTATTTTAAAATTAACCCCAGTCAAACAGATTAGTAGTCATCAATAAAGGTATCTTTTTTCCAACAGATTTTGTTTTATTACCGATTGGCCTATATCCAAATGTATCTTCGTGTGCATCAGATAAATCATCTTCAATTCTTTGTAATTCAGCACGAGGTGTGTCAAGTTCAAATGGAGCATTTGTATAGTCCATAATTTTTAATACAACATCGTCTTTGTGAAAAATACAATTGAATGTTAATTGAACTTTGTTAATAATTTCTTGTATATCTTCTTTGGTAGAAGGTGATCTTTTTAGATTAGACTTACTCCATCCTGGCATATGTCCTGCTTGCGTATATACTCGTTCGCCATAGTCGTTGCCAGACCCACCACATTTATGTTGTATTCCATACTTTAAAGTATGTTGTAACCAGACAAATTCATAGACATAGAATTGTATATTCTTTTTTCTACAAAAACGCATAAGTTCAGTATAGTCATCGATTTGTTTAAGGGGAATCGTATAAACAGGTGGAGTATAATTCATTTAACGCCTCATTCTAGAAATATCAATTGCTTCCTCATCACTGAATACAGGAACAGCATTGCTCTTGTGCATTGTGGCAATACCTTTTACTTTAGTACCTGTATAAACTTTAGGAGCAGCCAATGTAGCAACACCGCCACCTGTATTAAGACTAGGAATATGTTTTGTATTTGTACGACCCACTGGAGTACTTAGATTGTATGATAATGGTTCTGCAGACATAGCACGATTACGTTTCTTTTCTTCGGCTTCGAGCCCCCACTTCTTCTGAATATCTTTCCAAGAAGATTCCAATTCGCGGGCCTTACGAGCTTCTTCGGCATTACGGAATTTAGGTTTGCCTTTTTTCTTACCATTAAGACTAAGACTAGGATGATGAAGATGCATACTCATATATTGCTCCAAATTACAAACACAGTAATAATTGTACTACACTTTCAAGAAAAAATCAACCAGCAAAACCATCAAATAAATAAAGCTATGGTTAATATCGTAATCCCAATGGCTGGGCTCGGCAGCCGATTTCCTCGAGATAAGTATTATTTTCCAAAACCTTTAATTGATGTAAACGGAAAGCCGATGATAGTTCGGGCTATTGAAAGTTTGGACATCGATGCACAATGGTATTTCTTATTGCGGGAAGATGAGTTTTTGACCATTACCAAAGAAGTAATACTCAAAAAGTTGCCAACTGCAAAATTCCTATCAGTTTCTGAAACCACAGAAGGTCCTGCCTGTAGTGTATTATTGTTCAAAGAATTTATCAATAATGACGATGAACTTATTACCGCAAACTGTGATCAAATAATGGAATGGAATAGCCGAATGTTCTTTCATAATGTTAGACTTTATGATGGAGCGGTAGTAACATACTATAGTGACACCGACAAGAACAGTTATGCTCGTATAGACTCCAAAGGTCTAGTAGTCGAAATGCGCGAAAAGGAAGTTATTAGTAATATCAGCCTTAACGGTATTCACTATTGGAAAAAAGGTAGTTATTTTGTTGACAGTGCAGAAGCTATGATAGCGGCCAATGATCGTGCACCAAACGGTGAATTTTACATTGCGCCAAGTTATAACTATATGATTGCACAAGGTCAACAGGTTGGAATATATCATATTCCAAATGAGCAACACCACGCTGTTGGTGTTCCAGTAGATTTAGAAAGATTTATTAGATATGAGAAAACATAATATCTCCGAATTTTGGAGAGGTTGGTTCATTGGAAACTTTGATCCAGCTGTATTAAAAACTGATCAGTTTGAAGTAGGATTGCTTACTCATACCAAAGGTGAAGTATGGCCTGCCCACTATCATAAGATAGGAACAGAATACAATGTACTAATACAAGGCAAAATGATTGTATGTGGACAAGAAATAAATTCTGGGGAAGTGTTTATATTCGAACCAGGAGAAGTAGCAGATCCTGTATTTTTAGAAGACTGCAAAGTGTTATGCGTTAAATTACCAAGTATACCAGGAGACAAGTATGAAGTTCTTTCGAACCAGAGATGAAATTAATTTAAACGAATATTTTATTGCTACCTATGAAATGTCAAGTAGTGCCAATTTAAAAGAGGCCGCTTGGAATTTAGCAATTGGACAAAGTGTAGGTAACCCTAATGTACGCAACGAATGGGAAACTGATGAAATGTTTGAAAATCATAGTTGTATTATTTTAGGTGACGAAGCCGAACTAACTGGGTTAGTAAATGGAACCGTAGAAATTGCTTTTCCTATTGCTAACACAGATTGGGACACAGATGGCATTAGTCATTTACTTTGCCAATTAATGGGTGGACACGTTGATATTGATATTGTTACAAAATGCAGATTAGTTAAACTAGAATTGCCAGATACAGTAACAAGTCACTTTCTAGGGCCTAAGTTTGGACTAAGTGGGTTCCGTGAATTTACAGGACAGTATAACAAACCATTGTTTGGCGGTATTGTTAAACCTAAAATTGGTGTTAGTCCAAAAGTATTATTAGAAATGGTCAAACAAATGGTCGACGGTGGTGTTGATTTTATCAAAGAAGATGAAATTATGAGTAACCCTGCCTGTGCTCCATTAGAACGCAGAGTTGACCTAATTGCTAACTATCTAGCAAAACAAAGTCGCAAGGTTGTGTTCTGCCACACCATTAACGCAGATCCTCACGTGGTTGTTGATCGTGTAAAACGTGTATACGAATTAGGTGGCAATGGTGTACACATTAATGTGTTCAGCGGCCTAGGTGTATATAACAGCATCCGTAAAATGGATTTGCCATTGTTCCTGCATTTCCAAAAATCCGGCGACAAAGTGTTCACAGATAAGAATCATCGTTTCAGTATTAGTTGGCCAGTTATTTGCCAACTTGCTACTATGATGGGCGTGGATACAATACAGACTGGAATGATGGGAGGATACAGCAACGACGACCCAATTGAACTACAACAAGCAATTGATGTACTTCGTGCTGGTAATACTACCCCAGTATTGAGTTGTGGGTTCCATCCTGGATTAGTAGATAAAATTACTAAACTTGCAGGTAATGATTATATGGCCAATGTGGGCGGTGCTATGCACGGACATCCCGGTGGCACTAGAGAAGGATCTGCGGCAATGCGTCAGGCTATTGATAAGACTTATGGTCCGGAATATGACCAGGCTATTGCCAAATGGGGATTAATTAGTTAAAAAGTAACGTGTCAAAAGAAAGCCCACTTTAAGTGGGCTTTTTATTAACTAGTAAATCTAATTAGAATGCGTACTTAACGCCTACTAATACCTGATTACCGTTTTGTGGCTTAACACGTTCTTGACCAGCGGCATAACGATAGTCTACTGTTGCACTAACTTTTCCAGTAACTGGAACTGTAGCACCAACACCTGCCAAGAAGCCATAGCCTGCTGGTAGAGTGCTACCACTATGTTGGCTCAAATAGTCAACACCTGCTTTAGCGGCAACTGTTGCTGAACCTAACTTAGCTACATCGTATGAACCAATTAGGCTATAACGATCTGCATTGGTAGCAGTCTTTTGTGAAAAATTGTGATCGGCTTCAAAAGTGACACCAACTTTACCAAACTTCTCACCAACTGTTAAACCAGCTGTGTTGTTGATATGGTTATTGGTATGGAACGTTTCACCACCGATAACGCCAACTTCTACAGCACCTGCTGAGGCCATTGCTACTGCCATTAATGTTGCGATTGCAAATTTTTTCATGTTTTAAGTTTCCTTTAATATTAAAATGATCCTACGACCATTATTTATTATATATCCTCGTTAATAAAAAGTCAACGAAAAATGCAAGTTTTCTTGCAATTTTTTGTTGACCCTAGTATTAATACTTAGATAGTTTCGTAGTCTTCTTTACCTACACCGCACTCTGGGCAAGTAAAGTCATCTGATAATTCTTCCCACTTACCTTCTGTTTCTTCATCGTGGACGTGGCCACAAACTACGCATACGTGTTCTGTTTTCATTATAGAGCCTCCAATACTTGTTGATATGCTTGAGCGTGACGTTGCTCAACTTTTTGTAAAGCCGCAAAACGCTTTTCTGCTTTGGCAAGAACTGCCGCAAATTGTTCTGCGTGTTCTTTGCTTTCTTCAATTTGAACGCTTGCTTCTAATGCCGCATTGACATTGCCTTCAAGTTCTGCCGCACGTTTAAAATCTGGATACATTGTAGTGAACTCATAGGTTTCACCTTCGATGGCTTTTTCCAAACATTCTTTAGTCGTTGGCTT
>Ga0007867_1000053_pt1 | contig 50068 bp, 83 predicted proteins | sample CryBogCBH25Aug08_FD_71224 | JGI IMG/M metagenome (GOLD analysis project Ga0007867, IMG submission 71224) | Freshwater microbial communities from Crystal Bog, Wisconsin, USA - CBH25Aug08 | ecosystem: Environmental > Aquatic > Freshwater > Lake | place: Crystal Bog, Wisconsin, USA | collected... | reverse complement strand
CCTTGTATGATCATATTATCCTAAGAAAGCCACTGACCAGTTGTCGTTGCTATCAAAAATAAGTGAACCAACAGTTATTTTAAGTGTAAGCGTGTCTCCTGCTGCCAGTTTTGATGTGGTGCTGACTCCAAAATGATTAATAGTAGGGTTGTTAGCTGATTCCCACATAACTTGATTTACATTACCTGAACCATAATTTTTGATAACGATTGCCTGTGCGCTTAGTGAAGTATTGTTTGCCACACGACAAACAAGATTTAATTGATATAATCCAGCAACAGGTGCAGTAAACACCCCTGTAGATGAATTTAAGTATCCACCTTGATTATAATCAACAACCCAGTTATTTGCATTTAATATGCCATTGGTATTGGTTGTAGTGCTCCAAATTGTTGAACTATTGCCATACACACGGAAGGCCGGACGGTTGGGAGTTAAAATATTTCCAGTTACACTGAGATTGCCCGTAATGCTAACTGTATTGCCAAACTGCGCTGGCGTGGTAGATGTCACAATCAACTGTCCTGTGCCATCGGGATTGATAGTGATATTGCCGTTACTTGCTGACTGGCTGCCCAAAGTGGTATTAGCACTGAATACCAAATCACCATTGACAGGCAAGGTTAGATTGCCTGTGTTGTCAAAAGTCCAGGTATAACTACCGGCCACTATGCCCACATTGGCCTGTGCACCAACCACATTGCCTGCAATACTGATGTTACCAGTTAGATTGCCTGCAGTTATATTACCAGTGGTGCTGATTGAGTTTGATCCAAATCCTGCTAACAAGGTTGTGACATTTGAGTTGCCATATGTTGCTGGTAGGCCAGTGAGCTGACTGCCATTACCAAATATGTAGTTGCCAGTGATATTGCCAGCTGCACTGATTATGGATTGCGAATTGCCAAGATTGATATCACCGCCGGCTGGAATGTTCAAATTGCCAGTGTTATCAAAAGTCCAGGTATAGGCGCCAGCAACCAGTGTCACGTTGGCACTGGTGCCTATCACATTGCCAGTGACATTGATGTTGCCAATCAAGTTGCCTGCAGTGATGTTACCAGTGGTACTAATGGTGTTGCTACCAAATCCCGCCAATAATGTTGTAACGTTGCTGTTGCCGTATGTAGCAGGCAGACCTGTGAGCTGACTGCCGTTGCCCAGTATGTAATTGCCAGTGATATTGCCAGTGGCACTGACTGCAGTTGTTGCTATGCCATTGGTTGTGCCCACTGTGAACAAGGCACTGCCGTATGTGGCACCACTGGGCAAGTAGCTGTGAACATCCCAATTGTAGGTTCCTGAACCTGTGTAGATAAATTCAGAGTCTGCTCCCGGGACCACAGTGTACAAAGTTGTACCAGTGCTGTTTTTAACAATAATGTTGCCACTGCTGTTGTTGTTGACAAAATAAGACAAGCCTGTTACAGTGGTAGCAGGCAGCGTCAGGGTTTGACTATTTGTACCGTTGAATATTTGATTCTGTGGGCTCTGTTGAGTCAATACCAAATTACCACCAGAAGATGTGGTAGTAGTCTGTGTGCCAGCAATCAAGCTGTTGGCACTGACTGCATTGATAGCTGACACATTATTACTGTAAATATTGCCAGTTGTGGATACTGTGTTTGATCCAAGATTGCTCAACAAGTTAGTAACATTGGCATTACCATAGGTAGCAGGTAGTCCAGTTAACTGACTTCCATTGCCAAGAATATAGTTACTGGTGATATTACCTGCGGTAGAAATAGTATTGCTACCAAAGTTGGCCAATAGTGTTGTGACATTTGAGTTGCCATAACTGCCGCCAAAACTCACAGGAATACCATTGGCATAGTAGTAGTGGTCGGTGAAGATGCCACCAGTGACGATATTGCCATTGGTCACTGTGAGTCCTAATACAGCATTGGCCGGAAATGTGCCTGCTTGAGTACCGTCGCTGGTGTAAAAATCTATGGTGTTGTAGGCCGGATTGCCGACATTGTGTATGGTGTGTATATACTGAGCATAGTCTGTGGTACCAGCATAGCCCATGATGATCTGTGGCTTGGTGCGATTGGGATTGGCATCACCGTTGCGTGTGGTCAACGTCAGAACATTGGCACCACTGGTAGAGTTGAAGCTGTCCACAAAAGTGTAGGTTGCACCAGGATTGGTCAACGTGACTATACCATTATCGCCATCTACTGCAACGCTGGTTGCATCGTTGCCCAATGTGGTCAAGTATCCACTGTTGCTGATACCTAAACTAGAGTGACCACCTGGCAAGAGTAAATTGCCAGCGGTATCAAATGTCCAAATATATGCTGATCCTGTTTTATTGCTCTGGATACGCACATTGGCAGCGGCCATGAAATCCGATGTGGTATCAGTTACTGCAATTCTATCCTGTCCAACTCGTTTGACATAAAAGTTGTTGTTAGCACTGATGATCATGTTCGTGCCACCATCAACTTTGATTTGGCCGTTGTTGGTTGATCCTCCATCGCTGCTGAATACAACCTGAGCAAAATCATCAGTGTTTTTTAGTGTAATTGAGTTGCCAAAGATATTGCCAGTTGTGCTGAGACCATTGTTTAATGTACTGTAGGGTGTGACAAACTCATTGGCCGATACTACATTGGCACCGGTGATGTTGCCCAATGACCCAGTGGTTTGTAGGATCGCTGCAGTGACATTACCAGTGGCTGAAATATTACCAGGAGTAGAGAAATTAGCATAAGTGTCAAACCCAGCATTGGTAATGCTGCCTTCGCCATCGTTGATTGAAAAATTTATACCGGCTTCACCTGCAATTTGCAAGCCCATGGTCTGAGAAATATACGCATTGCCGGTACTAGAATCCAACACCACTGAGCTCGCTGCGGCCAATACCACATTGCCGGGCACAGTGATATTGCCAGCGTTGTCAAATTTCCAACCTAAATTACCAGCACCAATCACAACAACATTGGCATTGGCAAACAGGCCATTGATGTTGCCGGTATTGTTCAATACTCCAAGGCCAGCAACATATTCTGTAGTGGTAATGGCGCCAATTACTGCACCAATTTGAATTTCGTTGTTGGTACCAACTTGAATAGCATATTCACTGGTAACACCTGGATCCATAGAGACCAAGCCAGCAAAGCCTGGAGTCTCAACACCAGTATACATCAAACTGTTGCCATATTGATTTACAATAGCACGACTTTCGGCTGTGCCAGCACCCATGTAAATTTGACTGCCAGTGATAGCAGTGCCGTTGCTAGTGACTTGGGTACCAAATTCTGCAGAGTCAGTGACACCAATGCCGCCAGAATTTAATCGAGTTGTCAGTGGCATTGTTACATAGCCATCGGTATCATATACCCATTGATAAGCTGAACCAGCATTAGTGTTGATATAAACATTGCCGTTGGCCACTGGAATTGAAACATTGCTGAGACCATGATTGATAGCAGTGGCATTGCCACCACCACTGATACCAGTGAGTTGACTGCCATTACCAAAGAAATAATTGCCAGTTACATTGCCAGACACGCTGAGTGATGGCACAGATAAGTTACCGCTCATATTAAAATACTGAGCGTAAATGGTGCTGAATCTGTTGTTGGCCGACCCTAGAGTCCTTACATTTGCATGGTCTGGAACCAGTGCTCCGTTTACAACCACTGTGCCTACGCCATTGGGTACCAGATTGATATTGCCATTGGTATTGGTGGTCAATATGGTGTTGTTGGCAATCTGTATATTGCTGTTGACAGGTCCTGCCGCAAACACTTGATCAAAGTTCACATTCACTGCCGTAAATGCATCAGTTAATGATTCTCCGGGTGGCACTGTGTTTATGATTTGTTGGCCACCTTGTGAAAACACCGCGGTCATGTTACCAGTGCCATTGGCCACTGCATAGGTAGCACCACCTGGTAAACTGGATACGGTTATGGTACTAGTAGGATATCCTGGAATTACGGTACCAACATAATAGGTAGCATTGGCAGTGATCCCGCCGAACGTGTTGCCCGAAAACACAATGGGCAAGCCCGAAAACATGTTGCCCACAGAACTAACAGTTATGATATTCCCAACAGCGTTGGCTGCGGTAGCGTAAATGGTGTATTGTGTCATCTGAGTAAGTCAACCTTTATTGTTATTTATGGTAAAACTTGGTTCCTAAACTGTTGTGTAGATGTTGCAATTGTGTTATACTAACATCATACTGTTAATAAACAGTTATTTTAAACTTAGAAAAGGAAACTTAAATCATGATCACTCGTTTTAGCCCAAAAACAAAAACCTACAAACTGTTCTCAGCATTGCACAGTGGTGAAACTCTTACACCATCACAGGCTGAAAAGCGTTTTGGTATCAAGAACATCAGCGCCGAAGCTTCGCGTATTCGCCAAGCAGGATTTGCTGTGTACGCAAATTCACGCAAGGCTGGTAATGGCGTAAAGGTTACAGAATATGCCATGGGCAAGCCTTCACGCAAGGTTGTGGCAGCAGGCTACAAGGCCTTGGCCATGGGCCTGGTATAATTCCTAGCCTAGGCTAAGAAGCAGTAAAAACCCTACACAGTGTAGGGTTTTTTCTTGACCAAAAATTTGTAACAGTGTAAAATACAGTTTTACACAAAATTATCACTATGCCAAATCTACTACTTTGTTGGCTGGAGCACCTGGACCGTAAGCGTGTTATCATGGATCGGGTCAATGATCAACCTTATTTGGAACGTTATTACGTTTTCTTAAAAGATCGTACACGTTTTCCATTCAATGTGTTCTTGCACAAATTCTTAAAGTCAGACCCGGATGATGTGCATGATCATCCTTGGCCCTATTTTACTCTTATCTTAAAAGGTGGATACTGGGAATGGATTCCGCATTTTAACATGCATGGTCAAAAGGTCATGGAAGTTGCGGCCTGGCGCGGTCCTGGGCACTGTAGATTCAGTCGTGCCACCAGTTACCATCGCATAGAAATAGATCCTGGCATCGAAACCTGGACCTTGTTTGTGCCAGGTCCCAAACAACGAGACTGGGGATTTTTAACCAAACAAGGTTGGATAGAAAGTGAACAATATCTTGCACAAAAGGCTCAACAATGATTTTGATAAATGTTATAATTATGGTACTAGCCGGACATTGGTTAGTAAATTCGGACTACACAGGACGTCGTTGGACCTATATATTTGACGGCATTGTATTTTCCTGGAACTTGGCCGAAGTATTGATCTATGTAAATACTGCATTAGGAGGGTGATATGGAATTCAACATTGGTGATATTGCAATTGGAGTGGGTATTGGCGTGGTTCTATCTGTGATGGTATTCAATTGGATAATGACTCGTATTGGTGAAAGAATTGAATCCGAACTTGAACAAAATCCCAATAACATAGGCATGCGAGTAGAGGTTGACCAAAATATCATTTACTGCTATAATAGTGAGACAAATCAATTTCTCTGCCAAGGACGCACATTGACTGAAATCTCTGAAGCTTTTCAAGCAAGATTTCCGCATTTGAGTGCTTATATTGATGGCGGAGACCCCGAAGTTATAGCACAATGGAAAAACGAAATAAAAAATGAAACTAGCAATCACGTCAGATCTACATCTTGAATTTGGTGACATCATCTTAAAAAATGATCAGTCAGCTGATGTGTTGATCTTGGGCGGTGATATTTGTGTGGCTCGTGATTTAACACCTGCAGTGATAGATTTTTTTCAGCGTGTGAGTCGGGAATTTCCGGAAACCATCTATATCATGGGCAATCACGAGCACTATCGCGGAGACTATGCCCGGAGTGCAGAGAGTATCATGGACATGTTGAATTCCTTGCATATTCAAAACATACATTTGCTGGATCGTAGCACACTAAAACTAGGTGATATTACATTCATTGGCGGCACCTTGTGGACAGATTTTAATCGTAGAGACCCTGTTACCATTCAAGCTGCAGGTTCGATGATGAACGACTATCGAGGTGTCAAGAATACCAACGATAAGAATTCATGGAAGTTTTTGCCTGAGCACGCCTTGAGAGAACATGACGACATGATCAACTATATAAAATTAGTCATAGCCAATTGTAGGGCCAACAACACAACCGATACTTCAATTGTGGTAGTGGGCCATCATGCTCCAACATTTGAGAGTATTGCACCAACATATCGTAATGATCGTGTGATGAACGGTTGTTTTGCGTCAGATCTCAGTGAACTGATTTTGGACTCGCCAGAGATTGTGCTTTGGACACATGGACACATGCATGACGAATTTGATTACCAGATTGGCAGTACCAGAGTGGTTTGTAATCCCAGAGGGTATCATGGCTACGAAGCCAGAGCCAACAACTTTGAAATCAAATATATTGATGTGTGAGTGCGCTATGGAGATTGATCATGCAGTTTAGTTTTAGAGATGCACCCAGTTGGTTCAATGGATATATCATTGATGAATTTCTAGATGAATTTCATACCCAGGCTCATCAACAGGGTGCCATAGAAGAATCTCTCAAATATCCACGCAACCATGACAAGTTATTGGATTTTGCCATAGAGTTTTTCTCTGCCAAAGGTCTATGTGTTCGCAAGCAAGATCAACAAGTCTGGTTTGACATTGATGAAACCAATCCCAAGTATTTTTGGCTTATATTAAAATGGAGTGAACAATGAAGATTTATACCAGCAACTACAGAGATCATTGGGTATCTCCGTACACCATCCTAAAAGCAGTGTGCTTCTGGGAGCAAGATGATGATGTGTTTTACAACACTGAAGAAAAACCCAATGCACCCTACGAGAAATGGGTGAATTTTCTCACGCCTTTTTGTACTGCATGGCAACGTTTTTTGAATTTTGTGCACCCTAGAATACAATTTGTCAAGATTGATCCCTACGATACCTGGAACATGGATAGTACCTTGGCACACATTGTGTTGCCCATGCTCAAGCAGTTGCGAGACACCAAACACGGTTCACCTATAGTCGACATGGAGGATGTGCCTGAACACATGAGAACTGTGGATCATGAAAACTGGGAAAGCCAACAAGTATTTGATTTTTATCATGCGGACGGCGTGCCAAAAACACAGTGTGATATTCACGATCGTTGGGCCTGGGTGTTAGACGAAATGATCTTTGCCTTTGAGCACAAGGTAGATAACGGGTGGGAAGACGATTTTTACAGTGGAGAGATTGATCATAAAACTGTGGCCTGTGCCTGGGACGACGCCGGTAAACCCACAATGTATCAATGGGAAGATGGCCCTAATCATACCTTCCACATAGACATGGAGGGTAGGCAAATAGTGCAAGACAGAATCTCAAATGGTTTTAGATTGTTTGGAAAATACTATGAGGGGCTGTGGGATTAATGGAATCAAATTCTGCCAAAGGTCGCGACAGTTTTGACATTACCACAGGTAATACCGTGGTAAACTTTTTTAATCGCAATGTCACACCCTACGCTACCGAAGCTGGCGGTCCCAAGTTTGATTTGATTCCTGTTGAAAAACAAAAAGACTTGATGATCAATCATGCCAGGATCTATGCCCAGCAAGAGTATGATCGTATCATGCAATTGCTTGCGGTGCTGGAAAGTCAAGCCGCAGATATCAAACGCAGGCTCGACATCACTGACATGGTGTATGCCGCGGAATATCAGTTCCAGGTGGTCATGGGCAACTGTTATTGGTTGGCATTTGACACAAGAAAACAACAGATGATACTGACATCACATGGTCCTGACGATTGGAGTTCAGGAACGCCCACTCACTACAAATATGTGGCACAGGTAAAATACATGGGTGATCACACCTGGCAGGAACAACACAATGACTGAACAACAAAGAAGTGCTCAAGTATTTGCTTCTCACATAGAACAATTCTTTAACAATAAAGAAACAAGTTATCAAAAAATTAGTTTGGCAGAATACGAGAACTGGAAACGGCAGTTCACATGGGATGCCTTGCACGGCATGCGATATGCTCAGAGTTTTTGCGATCATTTTGGCATAACAGACAGCATACTTTACTACGATACAGACCTTGTTCGAGCAGATAAGTACATAAAGGAACAGTATCTTGCGTAATCGTCTTTATTTTGCCTATGGCGCCAACATGAATCGTGCAGTGATGCAACGACGATGCCCTGCTTCACGACCATTGGGTGTGATGGTATTGCAGAACTGGCAGTTGGAATTTTACACACATGCCACAGTTGTGCCTACAGCAGGTGCTCAATGTGCTGGCGTGTTGTGGAACTTGACTCCTAAATGTGAAGAAGAATTGGATCACTTTGAAGGATTTCCGCACTACTACAGCAAACGTAACTTGACTCAAAATGGACGGCAGTTTTTCATTTACGAAATGAACCCGCCCTTGGGAGGTTATCCCAGTGAACAATATGTGAATGATATTGGCCGTAGCTATGATCAATGGCGTCTGCCCGAACAGTTGTTTGATGCAGCCATTGAGCGTGTGTACGCCCGTTACGATCAAGAATACCCCCAACCTTAAACATGTTATTAGATCCTCCGATTGCTTGGCTCCGTGATGCAGTGAGTTTCAAACATGCCTGCGAAATTGCCAAACCATTTGGCGAAATTGAGTATATCTTGGCATGGTGCAAGGCTGGAATGGACGATGAATGGCGCTGGCAACTGGTAGAAACCAGTTCGGAACGCACTCCTGGCAAATACATCTTTTATTTTGATTCAGAACGAGATTACCTGGCATTTAGCATGCGTTGGCGCTAGGTTGACCTTTGACTGGATTTCTGTTACAATAACACTATTACTAACTTTTTGGAAATGTTATGAGCTGTTTGGATCTAACTCGTCGCCCAACTGTGATTTTCAATGCTGCCAATGTTGAACATAGAAAAGCCGTAGAGCAATTTCTTCGCACCGGCACATGGGGCGGCATTGATGTAAATTTCTTGCTGGAAACTCCCTATTATGATTTGCCTGCCATGATCTCAGCCAAGCTGGCCAACTATTATCTCCAGCGTGAATTTAGTTCTAAAAAGGAATCAAAACATGACACCAGAATCGAAATGGTTTGACCGCGACATGCGCACCTATGAAATTGTCAGGATTGACCGTGACTGGGTGTACTATCGTAGGCACTGTGATGGCGCAGAATTTTCTTGTCTCAGTGGTGCATTTTTACAACGTTTTTCCCAGATCATAAACGCATGAGGTTGACAAACAAGTGATTTTTAAGTATACTTACAACTGTTTGATAAGACGGCTCCGGGCTGTTTTAAAAAACAATTTAATTAACTCATAAAGGAAACTAAAATGTCAACAACTGTAAATTCCGGTACTCTACCTCGCTCTGTGAACAGAGGTGCCAATCCGTTTGCACCTATTGTTTTACAACAAAATCGCAGGCTTACACCCAACAATGCTCAAAGCATTTATGTACCACTGACTCAAAGAGCTGCACAAGCCAACGCCAATCCCAAAGTTCAAAAAGCCGTTGCTGAGTTAAAAGCTCGTCTTGCTGGACAAACATATACTCAAGAACACTTTGGTGAGCTTTTGTTGGTACCAGCCAGAGAAATTGACATCAACGTTGAGATTCAACGTGATGCCGAAGCGGAACATCAAGCAGATATTCTTGAAAGATTTGATCCACGCATTATTATGCCAGTGATGTGTACCAAGTTGGCCAATGGCAGATACAGTGCCTGGGAAGGTCAACAAAGTTCTTGTATTATATTCCACTTGATGCAGGCTGGATTAGTCAGTCCGGAGCATTTGATTCAAATCAAAGCATTTGATGAAGACATGGAAGTTCCTGGCTCTGATCTCAAAGGCGAAGCAGTGGGCAACTATGGATTCCGCCAAATCAATGGCGGTATGCGCAAACCCATCGATGCATTCCACTTGCATCGTAGTCGTGTAAACGGTGTTAGGCTTTATAATTCTGAATTCACTGAAGACAAGCAAAGTGAAGAAATCCAGCAGATACTTGAAAATAACAGTATGTTTCCGGCCAAGGCCAGTGCGGCACAACGCAATCAGGCCACACCTGGTATGGTCACATACTTGCATGGTTGTAATTTGATCGCTGGCCATGGTACAGAACAAAAGGTATTTGATCTTGCCAAGCAAGATTTGGACTGGGCGTTGGCCTGGCACAACCGTTATTACCCAAATGAAAAAGGTGTAGATGGTGGTTTTATTCTAGCATTTGGTCGGCTACATCATGCAGCTCGTACTAGCAAACCAGCAATTAAATTGGATGCCGCAATAGAAAATGACTTGTTTGATATGTTTAAAACATTGTACGGCTCGCCCAAAGCCTTTCACAGAGATTGTAAGCAAAGGTTAGAGACATTTCAGTATCAAAACAATCTAAACAAATCTTGGAGTGACAGTTGCCTTACTCCAATCTTGGTGTTGGATTATCTTGACAGTAAAAAGTATGCTGGCAAGTTAAATATGCCTGTGGTGCCCGGAATGAATTTGTATGCAGGAATCTAAGCCTTGTTACTTTTATTTGTGGCGTCATCGTTTTGTTGACGATGCCACAGATCAAGTTCTAGCAAGAACTTGTTTTGGCATTACCATTAACCCAACAGGACGCATTCAAGGCTACGAGGGCCATGTTGGGCATGTGGTAAAATTCACAGGACTTTGGACTGGTCCCGGACGGCTTATACGTGAACTAGAAAATAGAATCAAATCTGATTTTTACGATCACATTGTGTCAGGCACCAAGGGATTTAGATATGAATGGATCGATGAAACAATCGATCATCAAGCGGTCCATGCATGGGTACACTGGGAAATAGAAAATACATTTATCGGAATAGAACGTGTCACTGATTCAGACCTATTACGATAGTATTTGCGCAGAGTGGGGGGTCACCCCCACTTCTGATGAATACACTGGATATGAATCAGTGGATGCTCAACTACGAGCACTAAGCAAACAAGCATGGACGGCAGCAGACGATGCTGGTCGAGAAGCCATTCAACAAGCGGCGTTTGATATATATAGATCAGTTGGTGTTGTTCCTGTTACCTACTACAGCCTTGAAGGATGTAGACAACAGATCCTGGCAGTGGCCGCGGCTCGTAAGTCTGTGAAAAACAATGCCCTGGCCATTGGTGGTTCCGCAGGGTCGGCTTTTGGTCGTTTTTGGTTTCCTAACATGCAGGATGCCAAGTGGAACGACAATGCAACTGTGAGTATTAGATCCAGATTCAATCACGACAACAAGCTGAAACGTGCTATCAAAATCTGTTACAAGTTCCGTGACAACGGTGATCTGGCAGTGCATCCCAAGAGTTTGAGAACTGCACTGGAATTGGTCAACGGCGGAACCATACAGAATTTCAAGCCCATGAACGCTCGTGCAGTATGGGAGTATATTTGCCCTGTGTTTCGTGGTCGTGTGTTGGATTTCAGTTCGGGTTATGGCGGACGCATGTTGGGCGCACTGACCAGTAATCTGCGTTATCACTATTCAGGTATAGATCCCAACACTCGTACTTTTCAAGGATTACAAGCATTGGGCGAGTTAATTACTGATGTGGGTCTGGGCGCAGGTTATGAAATGTACAATTGTGGCAGTGAAGAAATGGGTCCAGCGCCTGACTCATACGATGCTGCATTTTCAAGTCCGCCCTATTTTAACTTGGAGACCTACTGTGATGAGCCCACACAGTGCATGAACCGCTATAGAAACCTTGACGCTTGGTTTGAACAGTATGTAGCCCCCACGCTGCAAATGATACACCGCAGTCTAGAGTCTGATGGTGTGTATGCTGTAAACATAGCAGATTATAAAAATGGCAAAGAACAATTTGAAATTGTAGATCGTTGGAAAGCCATAAGTGAACAAGTGGGATTTGAATATCACCAAACAGTGAACATGTTGCTGACCACACGTCCTGGCGTGGGCAACAATCGTGCTGAGCAGTCAACCAAAAGCGAGGGCATTTATATTTTTACCAAAAAGCGTATACTTGTCAACTGATCAGTCTGCCAAGGCGTTATATATATACGTAGATAAAAATACGTATAACCTAAAGGATTAATCATGAAACAACTCGTTGCAATCACCATTGCTTTATTTGCCATGTCAGCCATGGCCGCCGATGCTCCCAAAGCCGCTGAAGCCAAAAAAGTTGAAGCTACTGCTCCTGCTGCTCCTCACAAAAATGACACCGCGCCTGTCAAAAGTGAAAAGAAAGTCGAAGCTAAAGAGACCAAGACCAAGTAATCCAAATAGCATTGTAATTGACGATTCAATTACACTGGGTCGCAATCGTCGTAGCTTCAAGTTTGGTCAAATTGTACATGAGCAGGAAGAAAAACTTTCTGAATATGTGCAAATTAGATTGCTCATAGCTCGATTGAAAGCACTAGAAGCCTATAGAAAAGCCTATTTGTAAAAGCAAATAGGCTTTTGTTTAAATAAGAGCAATGCTAGAGTACGAAATATCGCCCACTGGACTTGGTACAACCATATCAATAATGTCTATGCTATTGCACTCTGGCAAAGACATTGTGTTGTATGCCCCAACTGACTATACAACTGTTAGAGATTTAAAAAAAATATTTAATCTGGCTCAGCTGACCATTATTGATAAAGAAATACTACAATATGATATATGGCCAAAGTGTACTGACAAGAGCAAATTTTTTAGTCCGTATTTTGATACTGATTATTTGACACTATTTGATAGAAAATATGCTATAAGCAACAAACGCAAACCTTGTATTGGACTAGCCACTGGCAATTTCTACAACGAATTTCCTCATAATGCATTTCCCTATAATCGATTCAACTCACAAGAATTCTGGGCTGATGTTTTTCAATTGATTCAATTAGCAGGTTACGACGTAATAACATTTAATTTAGTAGATACAAGTGTCGAACAAAAAATATGGATGCTAAACGAACTGTGTGACTGTGTGATAGGTTACGAAGGTGGTATATGCCATCTTGCACATTTGCTATCAATACCTACCATCATAATGCCGTGGCATCATCACGAGGACGGCAGCATTCCACAGCCTGATATTTTTTATGTTCCTCATAAATTGCATTTGGATCCAAAAACTTATTTTGTCAAAGATGAACAAGAGATACTATCATGGTCGTCCTATCGTCTCATTGAATTAATAACACAATTGCATCATGGCCAAGGAAACAATATATTTTTTAATAGTGATTTTACAATAGATACAAACACATTTGAGATTAACACTGTTGCTGGACAAAATTTAAATCCTATGCTTTCAGCATTTGAAATTGATTTTGTCAAGACACATATTAAAAACATTGCGGTAGCTGGAAAATTGCTATAGCAATTTTCTATTATTGCAATAAAAATATTTTCAGTAAAAAACTATTAATCATTGATTTTAAAGATAATTACTATTATACAATAAAACTTTTAAAGGAGAATACATGGCAAATAATAAATCAGTCACAATTGTAAGTTTAGAAAAAGCATTTGCTGGCGAGTCACAAGCTCATACCAAATATCTTTACTTTGCAAAACTAGCTCGGGCCGAAGGTCACGAAGATATTGCCCAACACTTTGAGCACACTGCTGATCAAGAACTCATGCATGCCTGGGGACACCTGGAATTGTTGATAGGCAAACCAACCACTCGAGAATGTTTGGAAAAAGCCATTGAAGGTGAAACTTATGAGTTCACTGAAATGTATCCTGAATTTGAACAATTTGCCCTACGCGAAGGCGAGCTAAAAGCTGCACACGAAGCCAAACATCAAATTGAGGAATCCAAAGAGCATGCTGAACAATTTGCTGCAATCTTGAAGAAAGCAGAAAAACGTTTTGCAGCCTTGACAAAAATTGAAAAGCGACACGCAGAAGCATATCAACAAAAATTGGATTCAATAACTTTTCCAGTAATTTAAGGAGACTATAATGGAAGAATTTTATGTATGCGTAGTTTGTGGACACGTGCACGAAGAAGAACTTGAAGGCAAATGGTCTGAATTGCCTGAGGATTTCACCTGTCCTGAATGTGGGTGCGGCAAAGACGAGTACGAAATAGTGCTTGACTAAATACTCCAACTGGGAGATATCAATGGACAACTTTCTAAGCCACGACACTAGAATTGACGATGATACTGCACTGAGATTGTTAGAAAAAAAATTGCACTGGCTTATGATGCAATGTGCACAAAGTGGTATTATCACGGACAACGGTGGCGGGCAAATGACCTTTCCAGACGATCTAAATGTCAGCGACATTTTGTACGATTATGGCGATGTGCAAAGCAACATGTGCGACACCAATAAACAAACCTCAGGCGGCGGTGGCCGAGGACTTGGCTAATTGTTGCTGAAAAACAACACCAAAAACCTTGTATTTTACAGGGTTTTTTTGTGGCAAAAATGCCACATTGTCGTGGTTGACCCAAAATGCCCAATTTGCTATAATACTAACATGAAGACAAGAAAACGCCGCCAAGACACCAAACATGCAGTTTATATGTTAGTGAATACTAACACCAACGAGTCATATATTGGTATTACTGTTTGTGGTAGCCAAGTGCGAAATGCTTTGAAAGTTCGCTTTCAGAAGCATGTACGCCGTGCACTCACTGAAAACAAATCGTGGGCTTTGTGCAACAGCATTAGACAACACGGTGCAGAAGCTTTTGTAGTACTTTTAGTTGACATTGTGCGTGGCAGAAAGCCTGCACATGCCATGGAGCGTGAGTTGATCAATAGTCAAAAACCCACACTCAACAGTCATTGAACACTTGACTCAAAATGCCAAATTGGTTATAATAACAGCATATTAAACAAAAAGGAGCAAAGATGACAAACGAAATTAAAATGTACGGAATGACAGAGCAACAAATTCGTGATCGCTACATGAATTCAATCACTGCAAAGTGTTCGGGTCTTGAAATGGTTGTTGCTGGTATTCTTTCTGATTGCCAAGAATTGATTGCAATGAAGAATCCCACCATCCCTGCTCCACTCACAGACGAGCTAATCCGTTGCAATATGAACATTGCCAAATTCATCTTGTTTGAGTTAATGGATGAGAAACGCAACCAATCAGCAACAGTTTAAGGAGTACACTATGAAAGTCATTGTTGAAACTTTATTGACTCAAGAACTTGAAGTGCCTGACGACTGGGATCAGTTGGATGTGTCCGACTTTTTGGCCGAGTGTCAATCATTCCGTACAGCCTTCCAGGGTGTAAGCAATGAAGATCAGACTGCTCGAATCGTTGATTTGAGCGTAGTAGAAGAAAGAGTAACTGAAATGGGCGATGAAGCCTACGACGAGTAAAATAGCAGAGTCAAGGAGCAGATATGTTAAAATTCTGGGAAGAATTGTCTGAACTAGAGCAGGCACAAGAAATCTACAGTGACATGCACAAAGATGCCTATGGCTTTCGCCCACGCTTTGATTTCAGCACTTGGACTCTTGACAAGTTCAATTCGCAATTTGAGATCATGGGCAAAATCATTGAGGCTGATAATCAACTGCAAAAAGAACAACAGGCAGAGGCCGCACATGATTTTGAAATGCGTGTTTTGAGCTTGTTGCAGACAGGTGCTAAGAATCGCGCCATGGCCTTGCGTTGGATTCACGAAGCTGAAGGTTCAAACGGTGACGATGAATACCTTTGTTTCTTGCTGGGACTGAGTTATGGTTATTTTAGAAAAACAGGAGTGTAAAATGGGACAGATGAAATCATTGTTTATGGATTTTTTAGAGAAGTACGATACATGTACCACTGAAGAATTACAACAAGAACTAGAGTTGTATCAAAGTCTTGAGAGTTCAGGTGTGAGCGATGAGATTCGCAAGTCATTTTTGGAACAACTTTTGGAACAAAGAAATCAAGAGGAGACACTGTAATGAATGTTAAAGAAATTGCTCATGCCATCAAGTTTGGCGAACTTACCAATGCAGACTTGGACTTGGTTATGTCTGCAGTGAGGTTTGCTCGTGCAGAAATTGTTCAAGACAACAAACGAACCATGGTGCCTGGCACACAGGTCAAGTTTACCAGCAGTCGCAATGGTCGCACCTATCTTGGCACAGTGCAAAAGATTGCCATCAAGTACATCACAGTGGCCACGGCTGTTGGAACATATCGAGTGCCTGCCAACATGTTGGAGGTGGCATGATGACTACCGCAGATCGAACCATTATTATATTGGCACTGGCCATGATTTGCCTGGTATTTGTGGCACCCTTGGTGACCATCTGGGCCTTGAATACTCTTTTTCCTGTGCTGGTTATTCCCTACACCTTTGACACTTGGTTAGCCATGTTGTTGATAGGTGGTGTGTTCAACGTGTTTAAAGTTTCATTCAAAAAGTAAAATGTTTTTCGTAGTATACAAAGTCAAAACCGGCAAGTGTGTAAGTGCATACGAGCGCGAAAGTTCAGCCAAAGCACAGGTCACTCGCAATAACAAGGCCATGATGACGGATATATTACGGGGTGAGCACAAAGATCTTTGGTGGAGAGACCGCAAAGTTGAATGGGCTTATTGTGCGTACATGGATTATGAACCCCATTTTTACAGGGCTTACAAGGCCAAATAGTGTTGTTTTTATGCAACACTATTTGGTTGACCAAAAATGCCCATTTTGCTATAATAGATGTATAGTAAGTAAACAGGAGCAGTAAATGACGCATTTGGAATTTGAAAGTAATGTATGCTATATCACCCGTCCGTTGTTAAATGACAACGAACATGTGGGATTTTTTGGGAACACAGGCACACTATTTGCCGCCTGTTCCAAAGCCACTGCTGATAACATTTTTGACAGATTGGTCATGGAATTTGGCCAAGGTAAAGTGACAATGAACGGCCCTGTCCAAGGTGAGTACACTTACGATTTTGTATAAAACGGTTGACCAAAAATACCCATTTTGTTATAATAACAGCGTAGTAAGTAACAAGGAGTTCAAAAATGTCTTATGTAATCGTTAGCAAAGGTACTGGTTTAATCGTTACAGACGGTCCCAATAAAACTCGTGCATACAAGACTTTTGGTGCAGCCAAAGCAACTCGCACCCGTCTTTGTCGTAAAGCAGGCTGGAGCGAAAATCAACTGAACATTGTGACCCGAGAAACTTATCGCGCACCAACTAAAAAGGTCACAAATCTCATGAGTGGCATTGAGATTGAAATTGATGCGGACACTCCTCGTTGTTGCGACCCTTCCTCAGAATTGTATTGGACCATGTGATTTTGGTTGACCCAAAATTGCCAATTTGTTATAATAGAGTTATAGTAAGAAAACAGGAGCAACTCATGCAATATTATATGTCAAAATATCCGTCAAAATCAACTCGTGTAGCTCAGCCCAGTACCAAGTATCCAGTCACCATGGTCTGGGCCGCGGCAGTGGCAGCACATCGTATCAATGACAATCGCTATGTCAAGACTCCCGAATGGGATACTCAAGCAGAGCCTCCTGTGGTAAAATACAGAACCAATCGCGAAGTGTTCGCAGAATTACTGGCCAATCCTGATCGGTTGGATGTTGGCGACGTCCAGGCCGGACAAGAATGTTTAGACTGGGTGCGTGGCGACTTCACGGTCAAAGCTTTAAAAGGTCAACTCGGCGATTTTGATTTGAGTGTGCAAAAGGTCTTGGCTGTAGAGTCAGAATTTGACAGCAATCTAGACCGGTTGGCCTTGGCAGTGGTGCCATGCTTGCCAGCCAGCCAGGCACGTGGTCAAGCTCGTGCAGAAAGTGATTCACGTCTGCGTCAAACTGTGAATCAGCACGTGGGACAAGTTGGTGACAAGATCACTCTGGATATCGAAGTGTTGAGAACTAGTTATAGTCAAAATTTCAACACATGGTTTGTGACTGCGGTAGACAGTGAAAACCGCAGTGTGTTTTTCAGCTATCGTGCTCCTATCGATCTAGGACCTGGCGTGAAAATCCGTGGTACTGTCAAAGCTCACCGTGACAATGCAACCACTCAACTCAACAGGGTGACAGTTTTATCTTAAGGAAATATCATGCAAATTTTATTTGTATTGGCTATTGAAGCCGTGATTGTGATTGCCGTAGCACTGGGAATTGGGCAAGTAGCCGACCGTGCAGATCATGCCAAAACTCAAATTCAGGATGTACAAAAATGAAATTTATTTACGGTTTTGTATTTGGACTGATTGTGGCAACCGTGGGATTTTCGGGTGTGGCTCGGATCATGGACCATGGAATTGCAACAGTCAAATCACAAGCTCAGTCACTGGCACAGTGATTTTGGGCAAATTGAAGAATCTAAATAACACAAATGGTTGACACTCAAACTCCCTTGTGTTATAATTTAGATATGTTAGCAAGTCTAACATTAATTTTAAACTCAACAGGCAACTTAAAAAGGCAACACTATTATGTCAACAACTGAAAAAACTTTCTCCGTAGCAGGTACAGCAACTAACCCAGATGGCACAACCAAGGCTCGTTTCGCTAACGACTTGGTAGCTCGTCACAAGATTTTGAACAAGGCTGGTTGTACAGATATCAACTTAATTGAACTTCCGCATGCAATGACCAAATTGCAGGCCTTGCAATATTTGCAAGAGCAAGGTATCACAGAAGGTGATGCTGGCTATGCAGTGGCCAACAAGTTGGCAGAAAAAACTAAAATTGCCAAGAAAGGCGAGCTCAAAGTTTCTGCTTCAAGTGTGAAAACTGCCAAGGCTCCTGCTAAAACTGTTAGTACAGAAACAGCAGTAGAAGCCTAATTGCTGAATAATTTTGCAAATGGCACTCCGGTGCCATTTTTTATGATATATATTATATAACCCAAATAATTATTTTGAATGAAAATTACACCTATTAGACAGATGGGAAGTTTTGGAGTTTATGTTGATGGTATTGACATGGACCACATGACTGAGCCAGAATGGCACGAACTTGGTCAGCTATTTGTCAAAGAACTAGTGGTGATTTTTCGAAATATCAAAATATCAAAAACACAATTCTTAGATTGGATTCCAAAATTTGGTCCATTAAAAACCAATCTACGAGCGCATTTTTATAAAAAATACGGAACCACATTTGATGCAATGAATCCGTCTACTTGGAACAGTCTGGATCCCACTGATCGCAAATGGGCCGAGTCTCGCAGTCATCAATTGGAACCCAGTGGTGATGGTAGATATCTGACTAGGATATACGGACAAAAAGATAAGCATGGAAACATGCTGGGTTATTTCAGTCACGGCGAGGTACACTGGCATTGCGACGAATCATCAAGTTTGTTGTTTACACCAGCAGTGGCATTAATGGGACATAGTCACATGATAGGCAGCGCCACTGGATTTGTTCAGACCATTGACTTGTATGAAGAAATCACTGACAGTTTTCGAAGCGAATTAAAGGAAATGATCTTGGTACATCGATACATTCAGGGTCAAGTGAACTCTGAAGAAAATACCGACGGCATGTTGGCATTGCATTTAAAAATGGGATTTTGTCCCGAAGACGGCGAAGAAACACCACTGATATGTGTTGCACCCAATGGCAAGACAGGAATCCATTATCCTATGAATACTCGACACAAAATTAAAAACATGTCTGAACACGAATCACAGCAAGTATTTGCCCAATTGAACAATTTAATTTTGAACAAAAAATGGATTTTTGATCATCATTATCAGTCAGACAATGACTTGGTATTGTTTGAAAATTCAGTCACATTGCATCGCAGAATCGGGGGACACGCTGAACGAAAAGCATTCCGAATGCAATTTGATTTATCGTCGGTATTGGATTCTCCTTGGCTACCTTGGCAGCACAACTCTGAATTTAATCAACAGTACAAAGTCAAAATACGAGAGTTTGTGAATTTGATTGGCGGCGATCTTGGCGAAAGATTTAAATTACCATGACACGATTATTCACATTTGGCTGCAGTTTTACCAGTTATTCTTGGCCCACCTGGGCTGATATCTTGTCAAAAGATTTTGATTTTTTTGAAAATTGGGGTAGAACTGGAGGCGGCAATCAGTTTATAGCCAACAGTATCATTGAGTGTCATATCAAAAAAAAGTTTACCAAACAAGACACTGTGTGTATCATGTGGTCAAATATGACCAGAGAAGATCGTTATGTAAATGGATCTTGGTTAAGCCCTGGAAATATTTTTACACAAGGTGTGTATCCAAAAAGTTATGTTAAAAAATTTGCGGATATTAGGGGCTACTACATAAGAGACTTGGCCACTATCTACATGATAGATCAACTGTTAACCGGTATAGGTTGTCGTGTGGTCATGATGTCTATAGTACCTATAGAACTGCCACAAGATTTAATTGGAACTAAAAATATTAGTGCAAGTAATAACAATAACAAATTTCAAGATTTATTGATTGCATATAAACCAGTTTTGGATAAAATAAAGCCCAGTGTCTTGGCAACAGTTTTTCACGGTGATTGGCAAACCAGACCAAGAAGATTAAAAATAAAATACCATACAAAAAACCACAACACTCTGCAACAACATTATAATAAAATCAAAGACCCAACTTGGCCGCCTTGTACTAGTGCCAAAGAATTTGAAAGGTTGCCTGACTATATTAAAAAAGAATGTCTAGAAGTTTTCAATCTTGATATTAAAAAATATTCAGATTACTCTTGGCCAAAAAAATTAAAAATTTTTGTAGGAACTCAAATAGCCAGACTGATAAAACCCCAAAAACCAGACCATCATCCGACTCCTGACGAGTACCTAATGTATTTAGATTGTATAGGAATCCCTGTAACCACTGCTACAAGAAAATGGATAGCGCAGATTGATGCACTACTACATGACAATCAATCACTCAACAACTATTGGAATAAGTCTGACAGTCTGCCAGAAAGATGGTAAAACAGATAATTAAACATATGCTTGACGACGACACACAAGAAGAAATAATACGTATAGCTACCATGCATCTCATGTTGGTGCTTTATCGAGAAGGTATTACCAAAATACACATGGGCGGGCTCATGCGGTTAATGGGTATATCAAACCAGACTGCATCTGAGCATGACGACAAAGAAGTCATAATAGACGAAGAATTTGCTAAATATGTTGAGCAGTTGACTGAGTTTGCTAGAATTCAACCTGCCAACCAATTCCTACATTAAATGACTCAACCACGAGATAAACATGGCGAAGCCATGTTTATAATAATACTAAGAACGCCTCAGGCCAAAAATTTATTCACTGCCTGGATCAACTCAAATAAACATGCTCGCGCTCGAATTGATGACGGACGCATGCACTTGTTTGATCACAACACCTTGAACCTGTTCATGGTCACATGGAAACACAACTGGGACGATGTTACCATATGGGACACATGGAATCGTAGACACATAACTGGTTAAACAAAATTTGACAAGTGTGCAAAATGCCGTATAATTACTATACATTTAAAGGAAACACAAATGACACAACATGAACAAATCGTAGCCGCTTATGAAACATACATTGCTGAAAATGAAAAATTCACAGGTAAAGGTGTAAAAGCTGCTGCCGCTCGTGCTAGAAAAGCCCTGCAAGAAATGAGCAAAGGCATCAAAGAGCGTCGTAAAGAAATCACTGCAGAAAAAGAAGCATTGAGTACTGCCAAGTAAAATGGATTATGATGATTTAACTATCAGCACAGGAACAGTAGCAGGTTGGGGCACCTTGCCCCAATCCAACGCTATGAACATTGGAGCTGCAACACAGATTTCGGCTGCATCCAACCAGTATGTGTATGCTACCAATGGAACATACACAAGCTCACCTATCACTTCAACTCCAAGCGGAACTCTCGAACTTCGCGGCGAAGGTGCTGATGTCCGAATCAATGGCGTCAGTCTAACTGGTGTGCTGAAAAACATCGAAGAACGCCTGAACATTCTACGCCCTGCCACGGAATTAGAAGCTGAATGGGATCAACTTAGAAAATTAGGCGAGCAGTATCGTGCTTTAGAGGCAGAGTTAAAAGAAAAATCTCAAATGTGGTCCATGCTCAAAACTATCACCGATCACAATAGTGAAAAATACTAAATTTCTAATACATGCAGATCCTGGTGCAAGATCTGGGTTTTTGGCTGCATGGCTTACTGATAATTTAGCATATTCTGGATTTGATGTTGGAGCAACAACCAATTTAGATTTTTACAAAATTCACACTCTTTCTAGTATTGATCAACTGGTAAATTTTACTGGAATCAAAATACGTATCAAACCCAGTTTTAAAAAATTAAACTTACAGTTATTGTTATTTTTAAGAAAAAATGTGTATACTCAACTGCCAAATTTTACTCGTAACGAATTCAGTCTGGAAACTTTTTCTAAAGTTTACATATTTGCTAAAAACTGTTTTGAACAAGATGCCCTGTTAAATTATTCTTATTATGATCATGTGATTGATTTTTGTGATACATTTGATGTAGATCTGCTGAGTGATCTATATGTCAAATGCAACGATCGATATCCCACAATTGACAACATAAATTGTTTACAAAAAAACAACAAGCTAAACAATATATGGATGGATCAAAACAATGCATGTAACATAGCTGCCATGTTGTACTGTACCGAAATTAATTTGAATCTCAAGGAAGAAAATCGATTATGGAGTGTGCCGGACATTTACAACACAGTTATGCCCACGGATCTTTATGAACGTGTTCAAACTCAAATTCAAAAACAAAATTATCAATAAGTATATACATAATGGCAAAAACATAACAAAATACCAAGTATCTTGGTCTAGATTTTGATCAGGTACTAAGTATTTGTGGGTGCAGAAAACACATCTGCTGATTTTGTATCGGCAATAGATCACAATCTCAATCTGCACCGTCTTAATCCAATTTAGGTAAAAGGAGAAAAAGTTGACTGAATCAACCAACCGCATTGCCACCACCTTGGCATGGTGGGGCAGCAGAATAGTAAAAGTAATAAGTCTTCTCATGGTCATGGCTGTAGTAGTCTCTGTTACCAGCAAACAGTTTGCTGAACTGAAAAATCAAAACCAAGCCTGGCAATTGGCACATGTCAGTGTAGAAGAAAAAACACGTCAGCTGGAGTGTTTGACTCGCAATATCTATTGGGAGTCTGCCAGCGAACCATTTGAAGGCAAAGTAGCGGTAGCTCAGGTCACAATGAATCGTGTGGCCAGTGGACATTTTGCCGCAGATGTTTGTGGAGTGGTATACCAAAAAAATGTTGTGTACGAAAAAGTCATTTGCCAATTTTCATGGTATTGCGACGGAACTTACAAAACAAAACCAGTGTACGGAGTGCTTTGGCATGAAAGCGAAGAAGTAGCTAAAAAAGTATTGCTAGAAGGTTTTCGTTTGCCTAGCATGAAAAATGCCTTGTACTATCATGCTGATTATATACATGTACAATGGAACAAACCAGAAATCGCTCAGATAGGGCATCACATATTTTACGGAGAACGACTATGACATTTGGATTAACCAACATTGAATCTGCTGTGCAAGGTATTAGAAAATTTATTGATGAGCATTTACCTAACATTTCAGCTGAAACGCTGGGATGGTTGGCCACAGTTATTATCCACTGTGCTACCATTCCTACTTTGTTGAGTTTGCTTTCTGGGTTGAGCGATCGCACACCCAATTTAGACATTGTGTTATTCATGTGGGCTGGACTTATACTGATGTTTGGCCGGGCTGTTATACTTAAAGACGCCCTTAATATCATCACAATTGGTGTAGGTTTTATGATACAAGCTGGATTAATGGCATTGATATTGTTTAAATGATTGAAAATTTATTTGTTATATTTGCACCGGGCCTTGGCGGCAATCATTTAGCAAATTTGATAGGGTTATCTAGTAGATTTACTCGTCATGCTGATTTTGAAAAATATCAGCCTGGAATTAAAACGGCGCATATAACTAATATAATGAATTTGCAAGAAAAATTATTATTAGATAATTTACCACAATTGCAAAATCAAAGCAACGTATTGTGCGGACATCTGGCTGAATATCTTTGGATACAACAAAAAAAGATTGATAAATTTTTTACCAATCGTAAATTTTTAATAGTAACGTTTCCAGAAAAATTTTCTGCAGCGTATGATAGACTGTTAAAATTTTGTCCCTATTTGGCCAGAGATTATTGGTTTTACGAGCAAAGCAGTTTATATTCTATTCAATATATAGAAAAATTATTTGATGAACACGATATTTTTACCATAAATGCCCAGGATATTTTCACAGAAGATGTTGATCAAATAGTAAAATTTATAGAATCAGAACTTCACGCCCAAATTGACATAAACCTAACCCAAAAATTGCATACTATATGGTACAAATCAATTACTGGTTGACATATAATTGTGTATTTGCTATAATTAGCTATTGAAACATAATCACTGGACAAATTATGACTATGCATTTAGAAGGCCCTTGGCTCAATTTAAACGGCAAGCGCAAAGGCAAAACAAAATTCCGAAATGCCGCCGAAGCACGTCGGGCTCGCGAACTAGAAGAGTCTTGGCAGAAATTGCTCCGAGCACAAGGTGTTGAAGCAGAAGATCGTAAACGCAGCCGGGCGCTCAAAGCAGAGCCGTTGACATATAAACTTAGTGCGCCTGTAGGACGTGGTAATACCCGTCATATTCCCAGTTTGAATTCTGGTGCAGGTGTCGCTACACTGGCCCCGGCTAAGGTTTACACAGGTACCAAGGTCAAGGGCATTGCTACCATGCACAAGTCAAATGCAGTTCCTGTTTTTTCTGACGAAGAAGCCATTGATATTTCAAGGATGAGACGATGACATTTGACCTAGATGTATTTAACAAAAATGAAACTTGGCGGTTGCTACAAAGTGAAAAAGGCAACTGGTACCAAGAAGCCGACGAAGCAGATCAACAAGCACTCCGAGATTGGATGTACAGTGTACTAAAAGAAACTCAATTGCAAGTTGAATTTACCAAGGCCGACGGGTCTTATAGATCAATGACCTGCACGTTAAACGAATCACTGGGTGCCAAACCGGTAAATAAACTAGCCACAGATAAACCAGAACTTATAGACAAAAAAGAAACGTGTATAGTTTGGGATTGCAACGCCAATGGTTGGCGTAGTTTTAGGTGGGACAGATTACGAAAGATAGCGGTCACAATTGAGTAAAGAAGATGTGATAAAAATGGAAGGCGTAGTAGTAGAAGTTTTACGCAACACCACATATAGAATTAAAATATCAAATTTTGAATCACCTGTATTGGCCACATTGAATGGTCGCATGCGTCAAAATAATATCAAAGTGCTAGCCGGCGACACAGTGGAAATGGAATTTAGTCCTTACGATTTAACTCGTGGACGCATAGTAAGGCGTCGATAATGAAAAAAATAGTCGGTTTTGGTGATAGCTTTCTTTATGGATCAGAGCAAAAAAACAACAACAATGGCTCATTGGGATGGCCTGGAAGAATTGCAAAAAATTTAGGTTACGAATATCATTGTAATGCTAAACCTGGATGCGGCAACGACTATATTGCACAACAAATTTATTCTTGGTTTTCGTCAAACACACATAAAGACACATTGGCGGTAATAAATTGGACTTGGACAAGTCGGTGGGATTGTTACATTGTTGATCACAAAACGTGGATCACATTGGGTCCTACATGTGTACCAGAATTATTACACAATCTTGTAAGCCGAACACAGGCCATTGGCATGATTGATTTTTACTCCACACGAGTTAATTCTAGTATATTATGGAATAAGTTCAGAAATTTGCAAACTATATGTGCAGCTCAATCATATTTAAAAGAAAAAAATATAACTAGTATACAAACATACATGGACTACGACATGTTTGATATGGACTGCAAACACAGTGCACTCACGCCTGATTACATTAATGAATTACAAAAATTAATTTATCCAAATATGCAGTTGTTTGAAGAAAAAAATTTTCTAGATTGGTCCAAACAAAAAGGCTTTGCAGTAACTGACCCAGGATTGCACCCTTTAGATGATGCACATGTTGCAGCATCTGTGCTATGGCAGGATCAGTATGCAAAAGCATTAAATATATAAATATTCATATGCGCGAAATAATTAATCTAGTAGAAGCTTCTACCCGACCAGCCAAACTGGAAACTACACCTTTGCCCTATTCAGAAAAGGCCTTGGAACCAGTGATGAGTAAAGAGACTATCAATTACCATTTTGAACATTTGGCCAAGGGATACGCTAAAAAATACAATGCAGGTGAAGGCAATCCAGATTTTAATCGTGCTGGTAGTTTTTTACACAACAAGTTCTTCCCTCAATTACACGCACCCAAAGGTGCCAACCGTCCCCGAGGAGCAGTGTTGGCCTTGATAGAAGAAAATTTTAAGACCTATGAAGACTTTAAAATTGCGTTTAAAGAAACGGCGATGAAAATTCAAGGATCAGGGTGGGTATATTTGAGTACCAACGGCACTATCAAAACCATACCTAACCATGCAGTGCGTACAGATATATGTGTGCTTGTTGATTGGTGGGAGCATGCCTGGAGCCTTGACTATCAATGGGATAAAGAACGTTATTTAGATAACATTTGGAAAATTATTAACTGGGACGTTTGCAACGAAAGACTATGATGACACTGACAGAATCTGCTACTAGTAAGCTTCAAGAACTCATTGCCGAAGAAGGCAATCCTGAATTAAAGTTGCGTGTTTTTGTACAAGGTGGCGGGTGTAGCGGTATGCAATATGGATTTACATTTGATGAAGTAGCTAACGATGATGACTGGAATCTTGAATTTGACGGAGTCAAAGTTCTAGTAGATTCAATGAGTGGCCAGTATCTTACAGGGGCCACAGTAAATTACCGAGAAGACCTACACGGTAGTAGTTTTGTAATTGATAATCCCAATGCTCAGACCACTTGTGGTTGCGGTAGTAGCTTTAGTCCTGGCTGATTCCTAATCATTGAGCGTAGGAAATCTGCTAAATACCAGCAGAGGACAACCATCTATGACTCAATTGATTATCAATGTAGGCACTGCACCCAATGACGGTGCTGGTGATCCTGTACGCACAGCTTTTATAAAAACCAACACAAATTTCACTGAGTTGTATGCTCGTGCACAGGTTAATCCTCCTACAACCCTGATAGGTAATGTTGGCGATCAAGCTGGATGGTATGCATCAGACGCTGACTATTTTTACTACTGTTTTGAAAATTACACAGGTAACAGTGCAGTTTGGGCGCAGATACAATCTTCGGGCAATATATCAGCTACCAAAATACAAAATGGTCTCAGCATCATTGAAATCCTTAGTGCCAACGCTAATGCTAATGTTAGCATAAACGGCACCAGCAATGTGGCAGTTTTTGCTAATACTGGTGTTTATGTTACCCAACTCAGCGCCACTGGTAATATTTCCACCGGCAATTATATTTTTGGTAATGGTGCTTTTTTAACTGGACTACCAGCAACTTATAGCAATGCCAATGTAGAAAATTATTTACCCGTTTACTCAGGCAATATTTCTGCAGACTATATTTCTGCTACCAGTAATGTCTCAGGCGGCAATCTACTGAGTACCGGAATAATGTCAACACAAGGCAATATAACCACTCAAGGCATAGTAAGTGCCACAGGCAATATTGTGACCACTGGATATTTTGTAGGAACTTTTGCTGGGAACGTGACAGGCAATTTCGTAGTTCCAGGTGCAAATACACAAGTTATTTTCAACACCAATGGCAATGCTGATGCAGCGGCTGGTATGACCTACAACAAAGGATCCAATACATTTTCTATATTAGGTGTGGTCACTGCACAAGGCAACATTGTTGGAGGTAATATCTTGACCGTAGGACTTATTTCAGCCACGTCAACAGTAACTTCCGCTGCCAATATCACTGGCGGTAACATGCTTACCAGCGGATTGGTCAGCGCCACAGGCAGTCTTAATGCTGGCACAACTGTGATTGCTCAAGGTAACATTCGTGGCGGTAATATTGTCAGCAACGGACTAATTAGCGCCACTGGAGACATAACTACAGTTGGCAACGTGGTAGGTGGCAATATTTTGACTGCTGGGATAATATCAAGTTCAGCCAACATCTATTCCAATGCCACACTACATATATCTGGAGATGTCAATGCTGGCGGCAACATATCTGCTACTAATTTCACAGGAACATTAGTCAGTGTAATAGGCAATGTCACTGGCAATTATATCTTGGGAAATGGTAGTCAACTGTCAGGATTGCCGGCCTTGTATGGCAATTCAAATGTGGCTACTTTTTTAGCTTCGTTTGGTAGCAACACAATCAGCACCTCAGGAAATATTACGGCTAGTAATGTTAATACCAGCTTAGCCTCTGTCAGCGGCAACGTGTATGCAAACAACATAATCAATACAGGATTAAGTTCAGTCACTGGTAACATTATTGTTGGCAATGTTCTTACAGGTGGGTCAATTTCTGCCAGTGGCAACATCAGTGGTAGTTATATTTTGGGCAATGGTAGTCAATTGTCAGGATTGCCGGCCCTATATGGTGATTCAAATGTGACAACATTGCTAGGCGCATTTGGCAGTAATACTATCAGTACCAGTGGTAATATCTCTGCCGGCAATATTACTTCTGGCACATTGGCTATTGGCAACATTATCAATACCAATGCCAATGGCGTAGGTAATATTGGCACCAGCGCCGACTATTTTAATACGGTATTTGCCAAAGCAACGTCAGCTCAATATGCCGATTTGGCAGAATGGTATCAAGCAGATGCTTACTATGCTCCAGGTACTGTGGTTAGCTTTGGTGGCTCTGAAGAAATTACTTTTTGTGACACAGACCAAGATCCTGCAGTAGCAGGAATAATATCCACCAATCCAGCCTATGTAATGAATTCGGCCCTGCAAGGTAATTATGTGGTTGCAGTTGCATTAATGGGTAGAGTTCCATGCCAAGTACAAGGTCCTGTGGTCAAAGGGGCACTTATGGTGTCAGCTGGTAATGGACGTGCACGAGCTCAACTTGCGCCTGCTGCAGGAACTATCATCGGCAAGGCGGTAGAGTCATTTGATGGCGATGTAGGAACAATTGAAATTGTAGTTGGAAGAGTCTAACCCATGACACAACCAGTTTGGATAACACCTCCCGGTAACTTAGGAACTATTCCAGAAGGAGTATTTTACTCAATCCCATTGATTGCAGTGGCGCCTTCTGATACTGTGTATTATCAGGTGATTGCTGGTAGTTTGCCCACAGGAATGTATGTGGATGAATCTGGAATCTTAGGAGGTAATCCATCTGTGTCTGCCACTGCCCAAGGTATACCGGCTCCGGTTCCAGCAGATCTCACCAGTAAATTTGCCGTAAGGGCCTATACAGAAAAAGTTATTAATAGTCGCACAGTGATTGATCAACTGGCAGATCGTACTTTCACTATCACCGTTACAGGACAAAACACACCAACATTTGTAACTCCACCTGGATTGATTGCAACTTACTACGATGGCACTCAGGTCACTGATTTACAAATAGAAATATTTGATCCAGACATATACGCCACTGCTGTAGTCACTCTGGTCAGTGGCGTTTTACCACCTGGTCTGAGCATATCATTATCGGGTGTGATTTCTGGATTTGTTGGACCTAACACCACAGTCACACCCACGCCTACTAACACTACTTACACATTTACCTTGCAAGTGGCCACTACCAGTGGTAGCAATCTCAGAACCTACAGTATCCTTGTGTACAATCGCGGTAGTATGACTGCAGACAACACAGTGATAACTGCAGACAATACATTTATCACTGCTGACGTCACACCGCAACTACCGCCAATTATTACCACACCTGTTGGCTCTATCGGCACAGTAAGAAGCGACAATTTTTTTGCATTTCAATTTACGGCAGTCGATTTTAACGGACAACACCTGAGATTTCAAGCCAACACAGTCCCGACGGGGTTGACCTTGGATCCAAATTCTGGATGGCTTTATGGATATATTTCTCCATTATCGACGTCTCAGATCACCTACGACTTCTCAATTCGAGTATATGAGACCACCGTGGTTGCTACCTGGGTCAATGACAGCGGTAATGCTGTAGCTTGGACAAACAACAGTGCTCAAACAGTTGGATGGGCTACGGCTCAATCACCGACGGTGAGTCAATACTACAATTACAGTCTCACAGTAACAGGTGCAGTCAGTAATGAAATTACATGGATCACTCCTAGTAATTTAGGAACCATTGACAATGGTGCTACCAGTGCTTTCTATATAGAAGCAGTAAGCACTGCTGGATTGAGTTTGAGTTATCAATTGGTTTCAGGTAGCACTAGCAATTTGCCACAAGGCCTACAACTTTTTCCATCAGGAGAAATAGCTGGACGAGTAAGTTTTAACACATTTGCGTTAGATGGTGGAACCACAACATTTGATGTTTCTAGTAATCCTTTGTACAATATTGTGATAAATCCTGCAACCAGTACCACTGAAACCACATTTGATCTCAGTCACACATTCACAGTAAACGCTGTCAGTGTCAATGGCGTGGTTGATTCTACAAAAACATTTACTATCACTGTAATACGCAAATACAACGAACCATTTGACAATCTCTATATACAGGCCATGCCTCCGCAAAATGACAGAGATTTTATAAATTCATTTTTGCAAAATGCCACAATTTTTCCGCCCAGTTCAATTTACAGGTACAACGATCCCAATTTTGGTGTTGCAAAAAATATCACGTATTATCATGCATATGGCCTAACTGCGGTAACTATCGACGAATATGTAGCAAGTTTAAATTTGAATCATTATTGGAAAAATCTAGTACTAGGCAGCATACAAACTGCACAGGCGCTAGATGATAACGGAAATATTTTATATGAAATTGTTTACAGTCAAATCATTGACGATCTTGTGAACAATGCAGGGCAGAGTGTAAGCAAATCTGTCAAGTTGGCATATCCTGTGACTGATGGCAACGGAGATACAATCAACACAGTGTATCCTAACAGTTTAGTTGATATGCGGACTCAAGTTATTGACACAGTAGGACAAGTCAGTAATGTGTTACCACGCTGGATGATCAGCAAACAAAGCAACGGACAGGTATTGGGATTTACTCCAGCCTGGGTGATTGCTTATTGTAATCCTGGACAAAGCGGACAGATTGCTTATAATATTACTTCAACAATTGGAAATGCTCTCAATTTAATTGATTACACAGTTGATCGCTATGAAATGGACAATTTATTAACACGCTGCTGGGATCGTGAAGGCCAGCATTGGACACCATCACCTCCATTGTACACCAGATTTGATGATGGCATAACTGGCATGTTTGACAGTTGGAAAAATAACAATAACACACAAGTGGGATGGGTCAACAACAGTGCCAAATTGGTGACATGGCAAAACAGTTACAACGGTAATCCAACCACTTTTGACGGCAATAGTTTGCAGTTCATTGATCCAGTTGACATGTACAGTACAAGTCAGGCCTATGATCGATATCTATTATTTCCCAAACAAAATATCATCAACTCTGGTCCGCTGAAAACTATTGTTACACCCCCCAGCTACGTATCATGGATAAATAATTCTGGAAATTCTGCTAACTGGACAAACTCTTCTAACAACGTGGTAGAGTGGACAAACACATAAATATATTACATTACAAAGAAGACCAACCATGACCTTACCTTACACATTTGCAACTGCCACCGGCAATATACCACTCAGTGAGCTTGACGCCAATTTTGCTAATGTTCAAGCTTATGTTTTTACAGCTGGACAGGTGGTAACAAACGCACAACCAAATATAACTTCGGTGGGCACACTGACTAGTCTTACCATAAGTGGATTGACAACTACTGACGATGTAAATGTAACAGGTCAATTGACAATAAACTGGCTGACTGGCAATGGTACTCCGTCACCGGGTCCTGGTATATTGGCCAATACTGCTAACATTTACGATATTGGAGAATCCGGTACTCGATTTAGATCTGGCTATTTTAGCGGTAATGTATATGCAGGCAACATCATCAATTCTGGATCTAGCTCAGTTACTGGTAATATCACTGGTAATAATTTATTAACTATCAATGGGATTTCTGCCAACGGCAATATTGTTGGTAATTTTTTCATCGGTAATGGTAGTCAATTAACAGGGATAACTACTACCTATGGAAATGCCAATGTTGCCAACTACTTACCAACTTTTTCTGGAAATTTGACTGCTGGAAACATCAGTGCCACTGGTACCATAATAAGTAAAGCTTTAGTCACAAACAATCAGTTTAAAAATCTTGGAATAGAAATATCCGCGCCAAACTATATCACTATTTCTTCCAATGCACAATCTGCCAATCTAAGCACTACCACCAGTACCAATTTTATTGTAGCAAACAACACAGGCTACACTTGTTACATTAATTTGCCAGCTAGTCCAGTAGATGGCCAAATTGCAATATTTAGTATAGCTGGCAATACAATAACACTTGCGCCTGGAACTGGCAATGTCAACAGCCCATATACTGGAAGCACATCTGTAGGCACAGGATTTAAGTACATTTATAGACAAAGTGGTAACGTTTGGTTCAAATCAGTTTAACGCATTGGCTGCCTGGATAAATAATACTAGCAATTTAGGATAACAAATGACCAGTGCAATTAACCCCAACAATATCAACGGCGCTTATCCAGTGGCCGGGCAGGACAATAACAGTCAAGGTTTTCGTGACAATTTTACCAATACTGCCACTAACTTTCAGTATGCTGCCAACGAAATTACTGCACTACAAAATAATTCAGTGCTCACAACAGATTTGGCCAGTAGTACAACTCCTGTGTTTAACAATTTGTTGACCAGTACACTGGCCAATGGCTATTTGCAAAATATGTACACACCATTGGTGGCACTGGGTACAGTGACTGGTGCGGTGAGTCTTGATTATTCGTTGGGATCATATCAAACAGCTACTACTAGTGGTGCTGTAACTTTGGGATTTGTTAATTTTCCCAGTGCAGGTAAAGTCGCTAGTATGACATTGCAAATTGCCGTAACTAGTGTTGCCCATACTGTGCAATTACCAAGTGCAGTTACTGTGAATAATATAGGTATTCAAGGCTTGAATCCGTCGACCAATACCATAACTTTTGCTGCAGTTGGTACATATGCTTTTCAGTTTACTACCAGCAACGGTGGATCGACAGTGTCTGTTGCTCAGGCCAATGAAAAGATTACACCGTTCAACAATACCTCTGAAGCGCTAACAAATGCAGCCGCTGCCAACTTGGCTATCACTGCTAGTTATTTTACTACTTCAGCGGCAGAAACTGCTACTTTGGCAGCTGGAGTAGCTGGCCAGATCAAAACATTCAGTGCAGTGGATATCACTGCAGGCAACATGGTGATCACTGTGACCAATGCAGGATGGAAATCATCTGGCACAGGAACAATTACCTTTAGCACCCGTGGTGCCAGTTGCATATTGCAATATGTTGATTCCAAATGGTTCTGTATTGGCAACAATGGTGCGGCATTTGCCTAACCAATGAGGTTGACAACTGTCAACAATCATGTATAATTAACGTATGGAACATCCGTTAGTTACTAATTTAAATGATCTAACAGAAGAACAACTGTTAGAAAAAATCACCGAACTTCAACGCAAACTCAACATTGCTTATCGTACAGGCAATGCAGATCTTTGCAATCAAATACGCATGGCCATTGAAAGTTTTCAAAGCAAGTACAATGACAAAATACGTCGTGATGACAAAAACAATTTTGATGAAATAATTAACATTTCATGAACGCACGAATTTCTACCGACTTACATTTCACTGCTGGTGTGTACTACAATGGAGTCATGCAAATGAACTCTTACGTATTAAAACTTTGGATGATGACACGCACTGTTGATGCTGAAAGTCATAATATTGCATTTGAAAGAATCAAATATTTTGTATACAATTGTCTTGACAGCTCGGTGCTGATCAATCAGGATCATCAAGAACAATGCGAAAAATTTACTCGAGCTGGTATGAAAGTAACGACCATGCCTGTTGACCCCGTTGACCAACTGGTAGGTATTATGTTATACTACAAACTTAATGCTGTCATGGAAGGCAGGATTAGTGTAGCCGAAACCGAAATCAGCAGTAGCCTGGGAGATGCCATGGTGTATTTGCATAACGAAATAGAAAATCCTGAAATAGAAAATCAACCCAAATGGTGGACATCTGCAGATCTCAATCAATGTGATGACATGTTAGTAGACGCAGACAAGGTCGTAGAAATGCCCGATGCTGGTAGCTGGAGAGACCTAGATCTGGCCTGGCCAGTGTCAGACGATGCTGCTGAATTTGGCAACACAATAGTATTTGCAGACTTTAATAAAACAAATGCAACAGAATAAATTTGGTGAAATGATATTCAGCGAAACAGATGTTTGTGATCTGTTGATGCAAGGACGTACAATTGAAAGTTTGCAAGGCATGTTAGTTGATAGTTCTGTGGACATTGAACAAGTAGTAGAATTTGTTGAACATTTTCCAAATACCATAGTGTATCATAGATTCGACGAACATGAAGCAATGACTGTGCCAGATTGGGATACCCTTCGGCACCATACATGGTTTATGCCTGAAGCATACAGTCAGTTAGATATTGCCCAATACATTTTAAATTTGTGCACCAGTGAACCTGAACTGCAAAGGTGCGGCGAAGAATTACTGTTGTATCAAGAACGCAATTTATTTCCTTTGCTGCAATATTTGAAGTATCTCGTGGATGTAATGATTCAGAATCAGGTAATTTGGGGTGTAGGACGCGGTTCTAGTGTGGCCAGTTTTGTGTTATACAAATTGGGTGTGCATAGAATTAATAGTTTGCACTACAATTTAGATGTACGTGAGTTTTTGCGTTAAATACAAAAACTTAAAGGAATCTTTTATGACCAGTAAAACATACAAAACTGCCCAAGGCAAAATAGTTGATTTAGGACAGCTTATACTCCAAAATGAAAATATTAGAGCAGTAGGCAATATGAATGTTAATGCTCGAGGAGACAGATTAGATAGTATGAATCGTGTCATTGATTCTAAAAATCAACAATTGCAACGTCAGCATCAAAAACAAATTGCAAGTAATGTAAACGATCACCCAGTGCATACCAGTAATGTTTCTGCTAAAAAAGCTAGGTCACAGACTGAAAATGCTGTACCCCCCATTATTACTCCAGACCCAGTTGATATTACACCACCCATTGATAACAATAGCTCTGAGACACCTAAAGGCGGACTAGCAGCTGCCATTGCAAGATCGAGAACAGTAGCACAAGAAAAAGAAAAAACACCACGAGAACTCAAACAATCCAAACCCGGAGTAAACAGAATCTAACATGACAAAACTAGCATTTCAACCTCATCAACTTCGACAAAATCAAATTCAGCCGCTGAACAACAGTGTTATTGTTTCTGAAATGGTATTTGATCAACGTATTACCAGTTCGGGAATTATATTACCCAATGACAATGGCACCGGTTCAGGTATCAGACCAAGATGGGGACAGGTATATGCTGTAGGTCCAAAACAAACAGATGTCACTGTAGGCCAATGGATTTGTGTAGCTCACGGACGTTGGACTCGTGGCATCGATATTGAAGACGAATCTGGAAAGAAAACACTACGAAGAATTGATCCCAATGACATTTTAATGGTCAGCGACGAGCTTCCGCAAGATGACACCATGAGTGATGCAGTAAACGTGGCCAAACAAACCAGAGACTGATGGGTGCGCGAAAAGACTGGGACATGCATGCAATCCAGCATCAGATCTGGGCCATGCGGCATGCAGCAACCACTTCCTATAACGATGGATGGACTGCATTTGGTGCCAAACAAGAATTATATCAACTCAAATGGCAAATAGATCAAGCCCTTGCTGATTGTAGCACATTTGCAGGCGAACCAGAGTGGTTGCATGAACAAGAACAAAAGCGTATAATTAACATATTAAAATCATGAAGTGCACAACTTGTCGTCAAGAATATTCGCCCAAATGTGATTATCGTCAAGGTCGTTGCCCTCTTCACCCTCCTATTATTCAACTTAAAAAAATCAAAGACAAACAACATGAAAGAACTCTGGACAGAAAAGTATAGACCCAACACACTGGATGGATATGTTTTTAAGGACTCGGCCCAACGAGAACAAATAGAAAGTTGGGTTCGAGAAGGATCAATTCCGCATTTGTTATTTTCTGGCGCCCCTGGTGTGGGCAAAACTACACTGGCCAAGATCCTGATCAATTTGTTAGATATTGACAGTTATGACGTACTGGAAATCAATGCCAGTCGTGAAAACTCTGTAGATACCATCCGCGACAAGATCACTGGCTTTGTGCAGACAATGCCATTTGGCCGATTCAAAGTGGTGCTATTAGATGAAGCAGATTACATCAGCCCCAATGGTCAGGCTGCACTACGTGGTGTTATGGAGATGTATCATGCCACTGCTAGATTTATTTTGACCTGTAACTATCCCAACAGGGTTATTCCTGCACTGCATTCAAGATGTCAAGGGTTTCACATTGATCGAATTGATACTACTGAATTCACCGCCAGGATTGCCACAGTGCTGGTAGAAGAATCTGTTGAATTTGATTTGGATACATTGGATACCTATGTGAGATCAACTTATCCAGATTTGCGTAAGTGTTTAAATAGTTGTCAAATGAATTCCACCACTGGCACACTGATTGCACCACAAGGCAATGTCAGCAGTCAAGACTGGAAATTATCAGCAGTAGATTTGTTCAAGTCTGGGCGTATTCTTGAAGCAAGAAAACTCATGTGTGCCAATGCTCGTGCAGAAGAAATGGAAGAAATGTTTCGTTGGTTGTACGATAATTTAGATTTATGGGGCACTGATCAAGAAACACAAGATCGTGCAATTATTGCAATTCGCCAAGGATATGTGAATGTTCCATTGGTAGCTGATCAAGAAATCAATTTGAGCGCAACACTATGTGAGCTGGCCAGATTATGAAAAAAATTGCATTTTTTGGCGGATCAAATCCGGCTGGTGCCGGATTTCCAGATGCTAAAAATAATCTACAAATATATCCAAATTTGATTAGGGATCTCGGATTTGAAATTGAAAATTACAGTGCAGCTGGTGTAAGCAATTATGAAACATTTATCGAATGTTGTAAATTTTTATCGTCATCGCATTCTGACATTGTGTGCATTGAGTGGAGCAATTTCCATCGTTGGAGATTTCACATTGATCCGTTTGTTGAAATTTGGATTTCAGCCAATCAAATAAAATTCCCAGATATAACCAACAAACAACACAATTATTTTGGTATAAGTCGTAGACAAATTATTGATTTACAAAAACTATTATTAGTAACCTCACACGATTATCACAATATACTGACCACAATAGATTATGCAGTAATTGTGCAAAATCTCTGTAAAAAAACAGGTATTAAACATATAGCAATCAACGGTAATGTTCCTTTACAGGCAGATCTATTTCAACATTACTCCTCTAACATTGATTTTGACAACGCCTTGTCTGACTATGCCAAAGATCTTTTAGACATTGATCGTCGTCCTGATAATGAAATACATACTTTGTTGGATAAGTTAGCTACTCAATTTGATCTGGTTGCGCAAGAAGATTGGGTAAATATTTTTAATCCATTCCATAAAAATGCCGTTGATACTGCTCCACTAGGCCATCATTTTGGTCCTCATAGTCATACATGGTTGGCTGATCAAATCAAAAATTGCATGATAAAAAATAATATAATATGAGATACATGACCTTGACTTATTTTAAACGTGCGTCGGGAAAAATTGACGAAGTTATGGCTGTTGCTAACAGACTAAAATCACGAGATCTACAAACGGCAAGTATTATACTTGACTTTCAAGATCAAATTGTGTTAAAATGTGTTATCGACGGCAAATCTATGCCCAAGGAATGGGATACAATTGTAGCCTATTATTACAAACACTATCAAGCAACCATGGAACGGTTGTTTAAGGAAAACGGACATGAGCTCAAAATGGAACAATCTGGATCGACTAATCCTGGTTGATGCAGACGGTGTATTACTGGATTGGGAATGGGCATTCAGCATCTGGATGCAAGAACGTGGTTACACGTTAACTGCTGACAACAAAAAAAGTTATTACCTGCATGATCACTACAATGAATTGAGTCGTGAGGATGCTCCTCGAGTGATCAAAACATTCAACGAATCAGCTGCCATTGGATTCCTGCCAGCGTTACGCGATTCGATGTACTATGTAAAAAGACTGCATGAAGAACACGGATACAGATTTCATTGTATTACCAGTTTAAGTACAGATCGAAATGCAGTCAAACTACGTGAACGAAATCTTGCTAAACTGTTTGGCAAGACTGCTTTTGAACGTGTGGTATGTTTGCCTACTGGTGCTCACAAAGATGATGCTCTGGCAGAATATCGTGACACAGGTTGTTGGTGGATTGAAGACAAACCCGAAAATGCCGAGGCTGGTTATAATGCAGGATTAAAGCCCTTGTTAATAGAACATGGTCACAACATGCATTATGTTCATGAACACATTCCATTGGTAAAAAATTGGCGTGATGTATATCAGATTATTACATCCTAATTACAAAACATAGCTGTGTCTGTTTAAGAATTCTTTGTGTATCTGCCGCAGGCGATCGTTAGGAAAAAATTTTGTATTACAAAAAATACATAGTTTGTCAAGTTCTTCAAAAAAAGTTTTTTCTGAAAACAAAGACCCCCAGTCAAATATAAATGCTGACCTATCTTGCACCCAGGTAGGTTTCATTGCATCTTCAAAAATTAATGATCTAGTAGGTTTCCAATTGAAATAAGATTCATCTGTCGGATCATGTCCGTTGCCTAATTTGGCTATTTTTACCAGTTTGAATTTTTCAAAATCGTCTGGTGCCACATTTATCCAAACTATCTTGTCTAATTTTTTAAATAAAATTTCGCAGTGTCTCAGAGCATATGGACTGTTATTGAGCCAGTAATGTTCTGCTAGGAATACTGAATTTTTACTTCGCTTTTTATTATGACTAGTATTGTCTTCCCTAAACGGAATATGAAAAGGAACTGTAGGAATCAAAAAAACATTGCCAATGAATTCTAAATAGTTTCCAGTGGCACCAGTCTGATAATCAATTCCTACTAATTTCATGTTCCTATTTATAATTGCTAATCAGTATAAAGTTTTAATACGGATCCTATGATCTCGTGTCGCTGAATATCGCGAGCTGACAACTCGCACACAGCAATACCATTTACACCCCCTTCCCCCAGTCTTTGACAAAGGTCCAATAGTCCATTGTCGCCACAACTACGGTCGGCTTGTTCTATGTCTCCAGTGATCACAATTTTGCTGTGTACACCTATACGTGTCATCAGCATCTTGGTCTGGGCGGGTGTTGCATTTTGCATTTCGTCTGCAATGATCCAGGAGTTCTTGAAAGTTCTACCTCTCATGAACGCCAATGGGGCTATTTCTATCACTTGATCTTCTATCATGCCTGCAATTTCCTGCGGGCGATAGTACTCTCTCAAAACATCCAATAACGGGCGAGTCCACGGTTCCATTTTGGCAACTAGGTTACCGGGTAAGAATCCATGTTGTTCTCCTTCTACTCCCACTGCTGGGCGTGTTAGAACTATGCGTTTACAATTTCCTTCTTTGAGTGCTTTTACAGCGGCCAACATGGCAAGATAAGTTTTACCAGTACCTGCGGGTCCTACTGTGACTACGATGTGTTGCGCTTCGTCTTGAAGAGCCAGCACCAAACGTTCCTGATTCCTAGTTCTAGGAATCAAATCTACCCTACGCGAGGATATTTTTGGAAGTGCTTGGTTGAAACTTATGGTGTTTTCTACTGGGTTCATATGACGATGTGCTTTTGCGGCTCTTTGTCTGCTCAAGTGCTATTCTCCATATGGTTAAATGCCAACAATTGCTGCTGGTAAAGTATTTAGGTCCAGGCAATCAAAAGTTCAGTGGGCATTGATATTTTTTAAAATCGCACTAAGTATTAGGCTTTGCTACAATATTTTAATAAATTGGTCTTTGATCAACTGCGCTAAATAATCATATGGGACTTAAAGATCAAGAATTATTCAAAGACCACAGTGATTACTGGCAGGTAGCAGAGAACATCCGCGATATCTACATGAGTGAAGGAAGTTTGCTGAGCCTGTTGGACTTTGAACGTGTGTTAGACGAGTTGGATTTGTATGCATTTAAAAACTGGGCCATTGGTGAATTGGTGCAAGGTCCGGAAATTGGCAAGTACCGTGTGGGTTGTATTTTTATGTGGCCCGAAAAACTCATGCCAGATCCACGTGGTGCCAAACGACTACTACCTTTTGACTGCGAAGTACGCTACAAAAAAACCAATATGAAAATTCCTGTAAAGATCGAAGATCCTAGTGATTTTCGCCCTGGCACACACAAGGCCAAAATTGTGGAGAAAAAAGTTTGGCTGGTAGAAATCGTCATGCCCAAGGCCTTGATGAGTGATATACGCACTGGCTCAGTTGAACTTGAAGATCAAGATATTGATCTGGAAGATTTAGACAGTGCTTACGAGCAAGATTTAGATAAAGAATCATTCCAGACTGGTAATAATGCACAACAACAAAATGCACAACAACTACAACAACCATCAGCAATCCAACCCGCAGTGGCTATTTGAAAGCCTAGGGTATAAAGATCTCGAGGGTTTGTTGAAGCCCACAATTCATGTTGACGAATTTAGTAGTAAAATGGGCGACGATGATGATATCATTGTGCTGAGTTTCTTTGTGCGTGATCAACAGGCCGCCAAAGATCTCATGAACTGGTTTGAAAAAGGTTATGACTTTGTGGTCGATGCAGATCGATCACCTGGCGAAATTCGACCCAATCGATTCTTGGTCTATGTAGAGATACGCCGTCGTAGTACCGCCGCTGGGCATGTAGAAACGTTACTCACCGACCTGGACACACTAACAGAGTTTGCACCTGAAGACTGGATGATGCACTATGATGGCAAAGAAGTTCCATTCACACGCGAAGCATTTGAAGCTATGGTGCCCATGAGTCCCAAAGCCTATCGCAAAATACATGACGAAGATCTCAATGAAGTCCGTGTAGCAGCAGGCTTACCTACAAAATCTATTTACGAAAAAGATGATCCTGCTATCCGAGCTATACAACACGCCGCAGGAATTTAAACCTAATTTTAAAACTAGGTATATAATTACCTATGATACTTAAAAGTTTTGGATGTAGTTTTATTTTTGGAAACGAGCTAGCCGACGATGGCAGAGATACATTGTATGCAACCAGCAGTAAATTTACTTGGCCGGCACTGGCTGCCAAACATTATGATTGGCAGTATCAAACATATGCTCGACCTGGTTCTGGTAATTTACAGATTTTAGAAAGATTACTCAGTCACTTTGCTGGAGCAACCAATGACAATGTGTTTTGTGTAATTGGTTGGTCGTGGATAGACAGATTTGACTATTGCACCGAATTGTCGTCCTGGCCGGGACAACCATGGGCTACAATAATGCCTGTGGATTCTGATGCTTTGGCCAAAATGTACTACAAAAAATTACACTCAGAAATCAAAGACAAATTGGTCAGTTTATTGTATATTAGGCAGGCAATTGATTTTCTTAAAGGAAAACAAATTCCTTTTTTAATGACGTACATGGATCATTTGTTGTTTGACACTAGATGGAACACAACTCCTGCCATAACAGACTTGCAAAATTATGTCAAACCATATATGACTCAATTTGACGGTTTGAATTTTCAAGAGTGGAGCCGACAAAATCAATATCCCATATCTACTCAAGGACATCCATTGGAACAGGCACATTTGGCTGCTAGCAAATACATGCTGAGAATAATCAATGACAGATGTAAACAATTATAAAATTGTTGCCGTATTACTAGGAGTAGGTATGGGCACAAATCATCTTGGCAATTTGCTGTCTACTTCCGAGTACGTTTCTCCCAGGATTGTAACTGCAGACTATTTGACTTATTTAAAAAATGAATATTTAAAAAAAACTTCCAATGTTCATATTGCTGATTTAATGGGATTTGATAATTTACATAGAGAAGTTGCTCATAGTCTGATTACAAATTCCGATAGACCTTATATATTGTCAGGTCATTTAGAAAATTTTTATAGGAACAAAAATGTCATAGATAGATTTGGCCGTTGTTTAGTATTTTTAGGGCACAGTACCACTCTCAATGAAATTTTAAACCGTAGAACCTTTGATGTCAACAGTTTTTTAAATACATACAGTGTATCTTGGGCAATTAACAACTTAGGGATATCCAAAAATGATATTGTTACGTTTGATCCAAATTTATTATTTGAGCCTGACATAACTACACTCATAGCTCAATTAAACTGTGTAACAAATTTAAATTTAAATCTCAAACTCTGCCAAGACCTGCACAATATTTGGTGGAATAATGTTATCTTAAAAATTATCAATTAAAGTTTTTGATAGGAAAAATATAAACGCTCATTGCCATCGCGTTTAAACTCTAACAATTTAAGATTGTATTTTTCAGCAAACTCATTTACAATTTCAAATGTCCAAGGAAAAATGTCAACATATGGTCCTGTTTTGTGACTGATTCCGGGATTGGCTCTAAGATAAAATTTGCCATTGGTCATTAATAAATCTACACAGTGTGCAAATCTTGCTTCAATTTCATCACGACTGTTAAAATTAATTGATCCCAAGGCCAGTATATGATCGTGTTTATGGCGTACTCGATAATCAAGTATATCTACTTCGTAGTCAGCACAATTATTATATGGATCAATACCGATTAAATTGTTAATACGACCTTTAAATGGATGATATCCACACCCAACATCTAGTACTGCTTGTGGATTTTGTTTGTTAATTTCGTCCACCAATGCCCAGCCAGTATAATCATAATCTCCAGTTCTGGGTTTCCAAATTTCAGCAAAAAAACGATGTGTGTATCGTTCATTTAAATCAGCCACAATGTCACTAAGAGTACCTATGTAATCACAAGGCAAACTCAGCTCAGATTCTATAATATCTTTGAATTTTCGATATCGAACCGGAGTCCAAGGTAGTTGATCTATTACAGTATCAGCGTCAAATATAATATTTTTGTATTTGGGCAAATTAAATGTAGTTTGTAAATTTTTTAGTAACAAGTTAAAAATTTTGGTATTCATGCAGATATATATCTTAAATAATATCCTTAATTAAATTTTTAATACAGTTTGACTCTATAAATACTTTATGAATGTTTTAATACTGACGCCAGATCGAGTAGGATCCACATTGTTACAACGAGTATTAACAGTGTATATGTTACGTCAGGGATTTGATAAATCTGTAATCAATTTACATGAACTAACAAACGGACTAATAAAATATTATAACGAAACGCTTAATCAAGAAGTACTAGGCAAGCCTCGGGGTACAGATTGGGGATATCATCAATCTCTCAATGAGATAGAAGATTTATTAAAATCTACTGATCATTATAAAACAAGCAGATTGGCACATTACCATCTTGTGGCCAGAAACGATTCTATTGCTGAACAAATTAAATTTTACAACTATCTCAACGAGAATTTTTTTATAATCAGCTGTCGGCGAGAAAACTTGTTTGAGCACGTGCTGAGTTGGGGGATAAAAGGACACAGTAAAAAATTAAATGTTTACAATTCTGAAGAAAAAATCAATGCGTTTTTTGACATTTACAAAAATAAAATTACTATATCACAAGAAACACTGGTACTGCACCTAAACAAGTATCGATCTTATATCAACTGGGCAGACACTCATTTTAATATTCAGTCTCACTGGAACTATGATACCGATGTGAAAGATATTGAAAAATATATCTTGAATCTAGATTTTATGCAACACAATGAAAATAACACGTGGGAAAATATGTTTGGGCAAGATTTTGATACGTGGAATGCTTGCCATAGACTTTTACCAAATCTAGTACTAGTGGATCGCCCTAACACAACCAGTCAAATCAGAGTGCCAATGATTTCTACTACCCATAAAAAATGGGACGAGCTCAAAGGCCCAGACTGGCCGCAGACTCTGTCAGAATGTATTAAAAATACCAAAGCATTGACCCCTTTTATACAGAACGAAATTGAACAGTTTTGTCATACTATTTCAACCACAAAAGAAGAATATAGTTTTTTAGCCAAGCACATTGACACTTATATGGATACTAATTCTCAGTTGATGGATCTTGTGGATCGTGGATTTTTAGTAACAAATATACCTTTAAAACTGCAATCTCTTAAAGAAAAAAAATTAATTATAAAAAACTTTGATCAGTGTATAGAATGGTATAATCAATGGGTGGAAAAAAACAATTTTGGTACCATATATTCAGAATCTGAATTAGATAGCATCATGTCAATTGAAGACCAGAGATTAAATTCTCCAATTGATCAACAAATTTTGTTGCAGTAAGTTTGTCATAATGTTGACCATCTCTGGCATAGTCTTCGATCTTGATTTCTGGCACATGAGTTAGGCTAGTCACATACTCAACATACTGATAGTATGTTTGATAAAGATTATATTTTTTAAAAAAATCAGTTAGTTCTTTAACCACAAGCTTATCTAGATTATTAAATTCTTGAATGTTTGTTGGATAGTCAGGCCAATCTGGGCCTTTAATATCATCCCACATGTGTGTGAGAATATCATCGTCAAAAAAACCCGAACCTGGTATAAATGAATGTATAATTTGAGATTGATTTTTTTGAGATTCTAAATTTTTAATCAAGTTTGCATTGTTTATCTGCAGTTGATTGATATTGCCAGGGCCGGTGTGTCTGCGTCGATCTTCGTCTGATAAAGTATCATCATTGAATTCGTCTCGGTGCATAAAACTCCACTGTACAACAATCAATTTGGGTTTGACAACATTTAATACCTCTAGTATTTTTCTTGCAATCCATTTGTTGCTAGCACCATCCATACTGACATTTATACATCTAGTACCAGTTCTACTCTGTAAAATATTTGGCCAAGTATGTTCTAACGGCGACCCTAGCCCTACAGTAAAACTATCTCCAAAACACCAGATTGAGTTTGCTAATTCTGAAAGATTGTCTGGCCATTCTTGATCTCTAAATCCACGTGAATTGTAGTGATATGATACAACATAAGGATAGTTTTTAAAATGCAGTTGATCTTGACAGTAGTTGAAACTGTCTATTCCGGACTCACTGCAAACTTCATTTTTTCGAGAATGTAATATAAAATTAGGTAAAATCATATTTTTTTTGTATTTGATAAATAATTTTACAAAAGAAGCAAAAAATTTTGCCTCTGTTGTGTTTTTTTCATATATATTTAAGGAGAACGTATGAACGCAAAAGATTTTGTCAACAAAATTGTTGAAGACAACCAAGCACTGTTTGAAGCCAGCAAGCACAATGTCAAAGCATACTTTGACAGCAAGCCTGCTCAGGAAGAATTGGTAGAACACTTTATTGGCCGCATGGTCAATGAGCGTATGAACATGGTCGAAATCAGTCGTCAAGTTGCAGAACTTGGTGCAGACGCAGATCCAGTTGAATTACAGTTGTTGACTCAGCAAGCACATGACGAAGCGGTTCACTTCCGTTTGGTCAAAGAAGTTATTGAGCACATACAAGGTTCTCCAGTTGATGTGGCCGCCGCCATTGCTCGAGAAGCTGCCAAGCCCACCGCCAAAGGTGCCGGGTTGTTGGCCAAGTATGGCGCAGAAACTGATCCAGTGGCGTTGGCTGCATATCAATTGGTTGCTGAAGGCCGTGCTGAAGCAGTATGGGATCAAATGGCTGACTGCATTGAAGACAAATTCATTTCTGGTGCCTATGCTAAAATTGCCAGAGACGAAGGTTTCCACAGCAAAATTGGTGCACGTAAGTTAGAGAAATTGGTCACTGAGGAAAATGCTGATCGCGTTCAAGCCTTGGTTGCTAATATGCGCCGAGACTTGTATGACATTTCATGCCGTAACACAGTTGCTGCCCAATCTGGCCGTGAACTAGTAGCTGACGCATACGGATGGTAATTTGAAGATAGGACTCAGTCAACGAATCCTATACCACAAGGGAAGAGCGTACGACTCAATTGAGCATGGATGGTATTCATACTTGAACGGGCATACGCTCTTTTTTATCCCAAACAATTTGGATCAAGATTTTCAGCACTTAGCAGACACGCTGGATTCATTTGTTATCACCGGCGGTGATGACACCGCCCTAAGAAGAACAGTAGAAACAAAATTAGCATCAGCCATGATGCAACGTGGTAAACCTGTAGTAGGTATTTGTCACGGGGCGTTTTTATTAACGAACCTACTAGGCGGATCAATAACAGATGTAGATCTACACATGGAGCAATTGCATCCTGTGATGTATTTTGGAGAAGTAAAAATTGTTAATAGTTTTCACAATATATCTATTGACAAATTGCATGACACAGGAACTGTGTTGTGCACAGATGAACTAGGACACATAGAAGCCTGGATTGATGGAACATTGGCAGGGGTGGTCTGGCATCCCGAACGCATGGATCAGCCATGGCTACCAGACGAAATTGAAACTTTACTTTTTAAGGAAAACAAATGAAGAAAATACTAACACTAATACTTGCTACCGCATGTGTATTAGCACAGGCATGGGAACCCGCCCGTCCTGTAACAGTTATTGTGGGCAACACACCCGGTGCTGGCAATGAACTTGCATTTAGAAAACTAGCAGAGATTGTTCAACAAACAGATCCAAAGTTTGTGTATGTTGTCAGCAATATACCTGGCGCGGACTCAGTGATTGCACAGAATAAATTTTTAACAGAACCTGCAGATGGCTACACAATTAATCTGCCCAGTCACATGAGTACCTATGTGACCAATGACATTTGGGAACGGAAAGTTAAAAAGTTCCGGTACGATGATTTTACAGATGTGGTGACCATGGGCAAAAGTCCATTGGTGTTGGTAGCAAGTGTCAAAAGTACAATCACAACCCCAGAAGAATTTATTAGACTCATACGTATAACCCGTGGTCCAATCAACATAGCAGTAGGTGGCGGTGCACATCGTACAGCATTTGAATACCTAATGGAAAAAGGCAACGGCAATAGAGACATGGTCAAGCCAATTAAATTCAATGGTCCTGCCCCTGCTGTGGCCAGTGTGGCACAGTATGACGGCAAAGTAGGCACAGAGTTTGGTATTATGCCTATTGCAGTTGCCAAGCCCTTGGTTGATGCTGGTAAAGTTAGAGCCATTGGATTTACAGGCACACGACGAATGCCACAGTTTCCAGATGTTCCGCTGTTGCGAGACGTGGCGCCTGGCATCAATGTTTATGCTGCGTGGTCCATTGAACTACCCAAGAACACTCCTAAGGAAATTGTAGAATGGTATCAACAACACTTCAGTGCTGCAATTCGAAGTAAAGAATATGCAGAATGGATGGATGCCAATGTGGTGTTCTATGAAGAATCAGAACTCTCACCAACAGGATTAAAGAAACAAATGGATTCCTTGCGCTCAACATTTTTGCCAGTGCTAGAAAAATTAGATTTGACCAAAGAATGAAGTATATCTTTATGACCGGCGCTCCAGGTTCAAAATGGAGCAGTGTGAGCAAAAACATCTACTACAGTCCTGATATTGACCGTTCGGATTACAGTGATGCAAGAACCTATTATCATGACGCAAGTGGTACCATGCAACTCATGCACATGGGTGCATATTTTGATCCAGGCATGGAGTTTGGCAGTTTTTTTGATAAAATAGATCGCTACACACGAGAGCGTTGTGAACAAGAATTTGACCGACCGTTCTCAGGCAAGGGTGTGCGTATCATCAAAAGCCATGTGTTTGCCCACCACATTGATTTTTTACGAGACTATTGGCCAGATTGTCCTGTTGTGTTGGTACAGCGACCCGACGATGCTTGCTTGGGGTGGTGGGTCAAATGCGGCCACTTTGGGATTACGTATCCGCGATATGATCAATACTATCAAGATTTGCGAACAATGTCACAAATCATACCAGCTCAAAATCAAGCCATACAGTCAGTGATATGGCGATACAAAAACAAAATTGTAAATTCAAATCGTGAACTAGCCAAGGCGTTAAATATACAACCACCGCCCGGCGAGTATGAACAAAACTACGGAGCGGACGATATAAGGGTAACAGTAATATGAAAAAACAAAGCAGTTGGGACAAGTTAAAAGAAAAAAGCACATACCATTTTGACAACACCATAGTTGACAAAAGAAAAGATGCTATCATTGATCTAGGTCACATTGAAGCAGACTTTTCAAAGGAAGTAAAAAAGATTGTAAAAGAATCCAAACCGGCCAACTGGGAAACTCGTGGCTTTAAGGGCGAGGGTGTCATGGTACCCAAGCCTGAACTAGTAGATGAAGAATACGATCTTGAACGTGCTGGCATTGATCCCAAGGTCATTATTACAAACTTGGCCTGGAAGTTATCTAAAAAATTACAAACAATCAGTGATGCATTTGGACTTGAGGACTGCATGGAACGCATCCATGTGCAACAACCAGGACAATTGTGGCATCAACACATTGACAAGTTATACAAATGGTTTCCAGAACACCCAGAAAAAGTTGGTCGATATTTTATTCAGTTGACTGACTGGGAAATGGGCCAGTTTTGGCAGTATGGCACTTATAATTGGAGTCACTGGCGTGCTGGCAGTGTGACAACTTTTGACTGGGAAAATATCCCACACTCAACTGCCAATGCTGGATTCTATCCCAGAGTCACACTACAGATTACAGGAATTAAAACCGCAAGGACTCAAGAATTTTTAAAAGAATTAAAAAAAACACCATTGGTAATTGAGTGAACGAAAGTAATGTCAGAAGTGTAGCTAAAACTGTTAGTTGGAGGCTAACTGGCAGTGGTGCTACATTTTTAATTTCATACTTAATATCTGGTGATTTTAATATTGCTGGAACAATTGCAATAATTCAACTAACAGTTAATACCATATTGTATTATATACATGAACGACTCTGGAACAAAATACCATGGCAAAAAAACTAGTAATCATCACAGGTCCACAAGGGTCAGGTAATCATTTTTTTAGTCGTGTGTTAAGCATGCATCCTGATGTTGAAGGATGGTTGGAACTGTTAGACAACTATTGGATACCCAGCGATCAAGAACCCTTTGCTGAGTTTTGGATTGATCCCGACAAACTAACACCTGGATTCTTCAAAAAAAGCGATAAGAACTATTTCTTGGCAAATGTGAGTTGTCCTTTCTTTTTCAATGGCGTAAGACATGTTCCTAAAATTCTTGAAGTGGCTAGTCGAGCAAGGTTGTTTGGCCTAGAAGTTCAGATTGCTATCATAGTTCGTGATCAAAATATCAATCAAGTTCAACAGCTAAGAGTACGTCGAGAGCACACCACACCTATTGCACAAGATTACTATTACAATGTATTGTTGAATTCTGACTTTCCTGTACATTTTCTAGATCATGAAGCTTTTTTCTTACACAAACAACATTACATACATTGGGTCGGACAACTGTTAGGTTTTCCTGTTGTAACTGATCCAGAACGATTGATGAAATTTGTCACAGAAGATGCCAATCACAAATACATAAAACACATAGAATCACACTGGTTAGATGAATTAATTTTGGCCGGATGTAACCCAACTCGTAATGAAAGACTCAAGTGACCAAACGCATACTAATAATGGGATTACCAGGTTCCGGTAAAACTACCTTGGCTGAAAGTTTAAAAAAAGAATTATTAAAAGCCAATAAAAGTGTTGTTTGGTTTAATGCTGACGATGTACGCAAGCAATACAATGATTGGGATTTTAGTCACGAAGGACGGTTGCGTCAGGCAGGACGTATGAAAATATTAGCAGGCTTGTCACTTGCCGAATTTGCCATTTGTGATTTTAT